>Ga0265338_10000196_pt1 | contig 114348 bp, 91 predicted proteins | sample 42126metaG_FD_193579 | JGI IMG/M metagenome (GOLD analysis project Ga0265338, IMG submission 193579) | Rhizosphere microbial communities from Carex aquatilis grown in University of Washington, Seatle, WA, United States - 4-21-26 metaG | ecosystem: Host-associated > Plants > Roots > Rhizosphere...
ACGTGGCCTTCCAGATGTTGACCGCCTTGGATCTCGGCAAAGCCGAGTGGACGGCCATCGCGAAGAAAGCTCCGTGGCAGATGACGCGGATGAACTTGAACACGTTTGCCCGTCATGGTGTGTTCGACAACGAGGTCATGGTGAAATTGATCGCCAACCGCTTGGCGAGTGCCGATGCAGTGAAACGCGCTCGCGTGTTTCCGTATCAGTTGTTGATGGCGTTCAAGGCGGCCGGTGGGGACGTGCCGAACTTGATTCGGGACGCGCTCCAGGACGCGATGGAAGTCGCGACGGAAAACATTCCGTGCATCGCGGGCAAAGTGTATGTCTGCCCGGATGTGTCCGGCTCGATGGGCTCGGCCGTGACTGGCCAGCGCACTGGTGCGACCACGTCGGTGCGGTGTGTGGATGTGGCGGCCTTGGTGGCCGCGTCCATCTTGCGCCAGAATCCGCAGGCCGAAGTGGTGCCGTTCGAGAATGACGTCGTGAACGTCTCTTTGAACAGCCGCGACAGCGTCATGACCAACGCGCAGAAGCTCGCCGCCGTCGGTGGTGGTGGCACGAATTGCAGTGCGCCGCTTGCGTGGTTGAACAAGAAGCAGGCCAAGGGCGACTTGGTGGTGTTCGTCTCCGACAACCAGTCGTGGGTGGATGCCAAGGGCGGCCGCGGCACCGAGACGATGCGCCAGTGGTCGGTGTTCAAACGGTTCAATCCGCAGGCGCGGTTGGTCTGTATTGATATCCAGCCTTACGCGACGGTGCAGGCGTCGGAACGCGAGGACATCTTGAACATTGGCGGTTTTTCCGACCAGGTGTTTCAAGTTATCGCGGCCTTCGCCGAAGGCCGGTTGGGTGCCGATCACTGGGTGGGCACGATTGAATCGCTCACCTTGTGAGCCAGGGGAATTGCCCGGTCACGTCAATCCGGACGTGGCCGGGCCGGGGCGGAAACAATTTTTGCGGGCCGAATGCCGCTCGAGACTACATTTAAACTGTCATGTCTCGGCAACAACTTGTCGGCCCGCTTTGAAAGCGGAATTGATCTTTGAGAAATTTGAAGCGGCGGGAATGCCCGCAGGACTACATGGTAGAGCGCCCGGCGAAAGCCGGGAGGCCCCGGGTTCGCTTCCCGGTCCCGCGCAAGCGGGATAGCTCAGAAAACTGTCTTGCTCCCGATTGTCGCGCTGCTTCTTTGGAATTTTATGGCGAATGCAGGTGAGATTACATTGGCAACCAGCGGATTCGAATTCCGCCCGACCAGCCGCAAGGCCGGTTGAGAATTCTCATCAACCCTTGTCGCCATTTTGCCGTCAGAATTTGTGACGAATGCCGGTGGAACTACATCCTTAAAGAGGGCGAGGTTCCGGGTTCGAATCCCGGTGGCTCCATCAGACGGGGCCATAGCTCAACGGTAGAGCGCGTTTAATACGTTTCATCAAATTTTGTCGTCACTGTCCTTTCGCGACGAATGCCGGAGAAACTACATGTAATCCGATGGTCGCCGGTTCGAATCCGGCCTCCGACCCCAAGATGGTTGGAGTAGCTCAGTTGGTAGAGCAGCGGAAAATGTTTCTCCAATTTTTGTCGTCGCGTTTTTGTCGGTCAACGCAGTTAAATGATTTCGGTGCGAATGCCGTTGGAACTACATCTGTCGCGAGTTCGAATCTCGCCGGCTCCATCAGACGGGGCCGTAGCTCAGTTGGTAGAGCGATTGTTTCGGCAAAAACTTGTCGCGCCGTCTATTTGAGAAAACACTTTGGAAAGCAAAACTATGAACGATGCCAACAATGCCCAGCATGAATGGAAAATCGTGCTCTCGTCTTGGATTATGCAGGACGGGAACTACGACAATTTCAAGGCGGGTCAACATGCAGAGTTTGCGTTGGAATTTTATTCTGAGGCATATCGGAAGAGTGAGGTGCGGGCGAAATCTGCAAAAAGTCTCGGTGCTGCCAAATACCAAATCATCGGCGAGGTAATTTATTTGACGCCCGAAGTCTGGGTTCTCGATTTTGGCATTTGTGCCTTCCAGGAATCCAAGCCGCCCGAAGGAATCAATGTCGGCAGTTTTGTCGCGGCTGAAATCTCTCTTGGCATTGATCCGTTCTTTTATTTTGAAGGGCTTTACAAATTGTCAGGAATGCCGCCGCTCATTTATTCGTGGAAAATTAATTCTATCGCTCGGCAGACAGCGCCATTCGTCGAATCGCCTGAACCTTCGGGACAAAAAGTAATGATTCGGGATGAGAAAAAACTCGGATACAAAGTCGTTAGCAAGACAGACGCGTGGAAAGACGACAATGGGAATGCAGAATATATTTTAAGCTGCACCCGGTTGGATACCCCGTCAAAATTTAAAATCACACAACAGAAACCAATAGATTTATGAATACAGAAACAGCAGTGCCATTGATTCAACCCACGGGGGAAGCCACCGGCTTCATTCCCGCACCGGGCAATCATGGCAAGCCGATCACCGTCATTGGCACCGCTGCGATTCGCGATGCGTTTGATGCCAAGTGCATCGAGCAAGCATTGAACTCGCGCGGTGCGCCGGGTGTCACCGACCTCGTGCTCAATCCCGACGCTCACGCCGGTTACGGCGCACCCGTCGGTTGCGTGCTCGTTTCGCCGACACACGTTTATCCTGGCCCGGTCGGCGTGGATATCAAATGCTCCATGAGCTTGCTTCAACTCGATCTTCCCGTTGATGCCGTGGCCGATAAAACTGTTCGCCGCGCGCTCATCAATGCCATCGTTGAGCGCACGCCCACCGGTGCGGGCAAGGGTCAGCGCAACGTGAAGAAAGGTCGCAACGTGAACGCCGAACTCGGTCGTCGCGTCGCGATTGAAGGCGCTTCTGCGACCGTTTGCCAAGAACTCGGCATCCCGCCGGAGTGGGCGGCGCATTGCGAAGACGCTTTCCACGTCGGCCACAGCAATCAACGTGATGATCTCGCGGCCCGCCTCGACTTGTTGATCAGCACCGGCAAGTTTCCGAAGTTTGAAGACAAGATCCGCCAGCTTGGTTCCTACGGCGGTGGCAATCACTTTGGTGAATGTGAAGCCGTGCAGATCGCAGACAACGACCGCGCCCGCCGCGCGGCCGAGGTGTTCGGCTTGCGCGACGGCTGTGTTGCGTTTCTTTCGCACTGCGGTTCGCGTGGTTTTGGCTACGCGTTGGCTCAAGGTCAGTTCCAGGCGTTGCAGAACAAGTTTGCGACCTGGAATATTCCTTTGCCCGGCAATGACCGCGAACTCGTTTATGCGCCGCTTGGCACCCAAGAGGCCGATGACTACATCGACGATATGTCCCTCGGCGCAAACTTCGCGACCGTGAACCACATGCTCATCAACCAACTTGTGCTTGAAGCGTTCCAGGAAATTATTCCCGGCACGCGCGGCAAGCTCGTGTATTTCATCAGCCACAACATTGCGCGCCGTGAAATCGTGAACAATCAGGAAGCTTGGGTGCATCGCAAAGGCGCGACCCGCGCTTTCCCGGCGAATCACTTTGCGCTCAAGGACACGCCGTTTTACGAAACCGGTCATCCGATTTTGTTGCCCGGCAATCCGACCGCCGGCTCATGCGTCATGGTCGCTGATTCGGGCGCGGACAAAAGCTGCTACAGTGTGAATCACGGCGCAGGCCGCGCGAAGGGTCGCAAGGCCGCGATCCGTGAATTGGACCAGAAGACCGTGGATGACGAATTCGTCGCGCACGACATCCTGACCAACTGCCGCACCTATCCGAAGGATGAAGCTCCGGCGGCTTACAAGGATTTCAACGAGGTGTTGAATTCCGTTCGACTCGCTGGCCTCGCCAGTGAAGTCGCGCGCCTCCGTGCCCGCTTTGTCATCAAGGATTCGGACGACAGCTTGAAGGGCGCGGCGTGAGAATCGCCGTTGAAGGATTGCGTGCCAGTGCATTCATTGGCACGCTCTCGCTTGCAAACGATGTCACACCAACCGGATAACATCTTCGCTGGGACCCAGATCGTTTCGCTCGTGGAAGTGCGCGGGCCGAATCATTCCCTGGTGCATCCGCGCGGCGCGGTGGGTGTCGTCACCCGAACGCCCGCGGTCGAGGGGGAAAATTATCTCGTTCGCTTTCCCGATGGCTTTGAGAAGACATTGGAACCTTCGCAGCTCGAAGTGTTGAAGCACTTCAAGGATCGCTTGGGTGAAAGCGGCGCCGGCGTCTCGCCTGCGAATTTTGAGTTGGAGCAATTCATCATCTACCGCTGTATTGTCGGCTCGCGCGCGTATGGCTTGGACACCGACGAATCCGACACGGACCGTCGCGGCATTTACCTGGCGCCCGCCGAACTGCAATGGTCGCTGTTCGGTGCTCCGGAACAATTCGAGGACAACGCGGAGCAGAGCTGCTATTGGGAGTTGCAGAAATTCATCATCATGGCACTCCGAGCCAATCCCAATATTTTGGAATGTTTGTATTCGCCGATGGTCGAAAGGGTCACGTCGATTGGTCAGGAACTTCTGGCGCTGCGCGATTCCTTTCTAAGCCAAATGATTTTCCAGACCTTCAACGGCTATGCCATGAGCCAGTTCAAAAAGATGGAACAAGACCTCCGCAACCATGGTGAAGTGCGTGTCAAACACACCATGCACCTGCTGCGTCTGTTGCTCACGGGCGCGTCAACGTTGCGCGAAGGCCGTGTGCCCGTGCGTGTCGAGGCACATCGAGAACGATTGCTGGCCGTCAAACGCGGTGAACTGCCGTGGGCAGAAGTGGACGTTTGGCGCAAGGAACTGCACCGTGATTTTGAAATCGCCTTGTCCGAAACGAAACTGCCCGAACGTCCAGACTACGAAGCGGCGAATCGATTTCTAATAAAGGCGCGGCAGGAGATGGCGAATGGGAATGCAAAATAATATGCCCAGCTCATGATTACCGAGTTAACATTAAAAAACTTCCGAGGATTTGAGCGGCATGTTGTTCCGTTGAGGCCTCTGACAATTATTGTCGGGAAAAATAATGCTGGTAAATCAACAATAGTTGAAGCGTTGAGACTTTTGAGCGCTGTCACAAGTCGCTACCAATCGCTTGACTACAGACGGCTACCAAAGTGGCTAGATCGCAACCGTCGCGAGCGCGCCGTTTTTCCATCTACGAAAGATTTCGATTTTCGGCACGATGCTGTTTTTCATCGTTTGGGTGAAGCTCCAGCAGAAATCACCGCTAAGTTTGCATCTGGCGAAAAGGTTGAAATCTTCATCGGTTCGGACTTGGAAGTATTTGGAATTATCAAGGATGCCAATGGGAATGTTATTGAAAGCAAGGGCCAGGCAAATCGCGTCCGATTACCTCAGGTCAGCATTCTTCCACAGATTGGCCCATTGCAGGAGGAAGAAAGGATTCTTGAAGAAGGATACATTCGCAGATCGCTCTCAACTTCGCGGTCGTCTCTCCATTTCCGGAATCAATTGCATTACATGCGTCAGCATTTTCCACACTTCAAAGAGTTAGTCGAGGAAACCTGGCATGGGTTGTCATTGGATGCAGTTGAACTCAAAGAGTTGCCTCCAGCAGATAGAGGTGCATCGTTGTTTATTCGTGACGTGGACTTCTCTGCAGAAGTTGGTTGGGTCGGTCATGGCCTTCAAATGTGGCTCCAAACCATGTGGTTTTTAACTCACTGTGCTGGAGCCAACAGTATGATACTTGATGAGCCAGACGTATATATGCATGCGGATTTGCAGCGTCGTCTCATTCGGTTGCTTAGGGCGCGCAAGCACCAGACAATTGTTGCCACACATTCAATTGAAATTATGTCGGAAGTCGAACCAGACGAGGTTTTGGTGATAGATCGAAGGCGAGCAAAATCCTACTTTGCCGGCAAACACCCGACAGTCCAGAGCCTTTTGGAAAGTATTGGAAGTATCCACAATATCCAACTTGCGCGTTTGGGGGCATCACGTCGTTTTCTCATGGTCGAAGGCGACGACATTGATTTCCTCAAAAGGTTTCAAAACACAATATTTCCAGACAGTCAAACCCCTATCGATACGATTCCACACAAGTCGATTGGCGGATGGAACGGATGGGAGCGAGCTGTGGGATGCGCAACATTTCTCAACGACGAAGCGGGAGAAAGCATAAAGCCGTATTGCCTTTTGGATTCCGATTACCAAACCCCCGATACAATTAAACGGCGCCAGAAATCGGCAGCCGACCATAAAGTTCAATTGCATATTTGGAAGCGTAAGGAAATTGAAAACTATCTTCTGATTCCAGCAGCGATTCTGCGGTTAATCCTCAGAGGTGCAAAGCCATCTGGAGAGAAGCCTGCGCTTCAGGACATTGAAACAAAACTGGAAGCGGTGGCTGAACAATTGCGTATGGATACATTCAATGCAATGGCTACAGCTTTTCAGGAAGAGGATCGGTCTGGTGGTGTCACTGGAGCCAACAGAAAGGCTGATGCTCGGCTCAATGCAATCTGGAAAAAAAGTTCAGGAAAGTTGTCTGCGGTGTGTGGAAAAGAGGTAATCCATAAAATGTCGGAATGGTCTAATCGGAAATACGGTGTCTCATTCAATGCGGTGAAGTTGGCAAGAGAGCTTTCAGCATCGGAGATTGATGATGAGGTGAAAACCGTTCTGTCGGCCATTGAAAGTTGCGATGACTTTACAATGAACAAAGCGATATGATTCCAAATCCACGCCTTCTCCGCATTGTCGCGGCGCAGCCTTATCCACTGTTGTTCGCCACCATCAGCGGCGCGCACCTTTACGGATTTCCGTCGCCGGATTCGGACTTTGACTTGCGCGGCGCGCATGTGCTGCCGATTGAAAAGGTCATCGGCTTGGAAGTGAATGATGAAACGGTTCAGGACTCGCGCATCATCGAAGGAATGGAAATGGACATCGTCAGCCATGACGTGAAAAAGTTCTTCGGCCTGCTGCTCAAGAAGAACGGCTACGTTCTGGAACAACTTTTCTCACCGCTCATCGTCCAGACCACGCCGGAGCACGAGGAGTTGAAAGCCATCGCGCGCAACGATGCCAACCGCACCGGAGTCATCACGAAGCATCACTCTCATCACTATTTTGGTTTTGCTGAAACGCAGTGGAAGTTGTTCCTCAAGGAATCGCCGCGCCGTGTGAAGCCGCTGCTTTACGTGTATCGCGTGCTGCTCACCGGCATTCACCTGATGCGCACAGGAGAAATCGAGGCCAACCTTGGCACGCTGAACGAGGAGTTCCGATTGCCTTACATTGCCGATCTCGTGGCGCGAAAACTGTCTGGTCCAGAGAAATCCAAACTTGAGGACGCCGACCTCGCCTTCCACGAATCCGAATATCAGCGGCTGCGAGTCGAATTGCAGGCCGCGCATGACGCCAGCACTCTGCCCGAGTTGCCTAGCGACGAGACGCGCGCGGCGCTGAACGATTTGCTGGTGCGCGTCAGGTTACAATCGCGCGTGCTTTAACCATGCCCACCATCTATCGGCTGCAATGCGATGCTTGCGGTAAATCACCGGAAGTCGAAAGCGCATTGGCCGGCTGGGTTACAACAGATGGTCGCAAAGAGGGCCAGATACTGCCTGATGGTTATCTTGCGGTGAGGCTGGACAATGGTGAATTCAAACCCCTGCCACATCCCGTTGAGGACAGCACATTACGACAACTGGGATTCACATGGGCCGGGGCGGCAAAACAAAGCAAGTTGTTTCGCGTCACGTTCAAGATTTGCCAGACATGCGGCACTTTGCATGAAGAGCGTCAGCACCAAGATTCGCGGACTGGGTGTCTCGTCGCTACGGTTTCGATACCGATCAGTGTAATTACTCTCAAGTTCGGTTTTGGGCAGAGTTTTGGATCAGCGTTGTTCGGTGCTTTCATGGCAACCATGGTTGTCATGGGAATTTTTTTGCTGGCCAACTGGCTGCGTTGGCGCAGCAGAAATGATGAATTGAAATTGGCCAGTTGTGCCAAGTGTCACTCAAAAAAATTCATAACAATTCCAAAAGCGGTGCGACAGGTCTTGATGTGTCCGCACTGCATGACACAGAATATGCGCTGCACCATTGCAGGGATGTCCTGATTTTACGCAGCCAAAAACCATGAACCTGCCTGACGAACTAACATATCTGCTGCGCAGCGTGCCCGCACTTTCCCGCGCCTACCTCGTGGGCGGGTGCGTGCGCGATGCGCTGCTGGGCATCGCCCACAAGGATTTTGATCTCGAAATTTACGGGGTGGATTATGAAACGCTGGAGCGAGGGTTAGGTGCGCACGGCCGGGTGGATCTGGTCGGGAAATCGTTTGGTGTGATCAAGTTTTCCGGTCGCAGCGGCGGCCAATGGGATTTCAGCCTGCCGCGCCGCGATTCAAAGATGTCCGCTGGCCACAAGGGTTTCGAGATCGAGTTTGATTCGGGGATTGAACCCCGGGAAGCGGCCAGCCGTCGGGATTTTACGGTCAACGCGCTGATGTTCGATCCACGCACGGGCGAATATCTCGACTTTTTCGGAGGTCGGGAGGATTTGGAGAAGCGTGTGCTGCGCCACACGAGTCCAGCCTTCGTGGAAGATCCATTGCGCGTATTGCGCGGAATGCAGTTTGCCGCCCGGTTCGATCTGACTCCGGCCCCGGAGACGGTGGGATTGTGCCAGTCCATCGTGAACACCTTTCCGGAACTGGCGGTCGAGCGCGTGGGCATGGAGTGGTTCAAATGGGCGGTGGCAGGCCAGCGACCGTCAGCGGGATTGCGTTTTCTGAAAGACACCGGATGGCTGCGGCACTTCTCTGAGATCGCGGCTCTGGATGGAACACCACAGGATCCGGATTGGCATCCCGAAGGCGATGTGTTCACTCATACCTGTCACTGTTGTGACGCATTGGCGGAATTGCCTGAGTGGCGCGAGGCGGATGAAACCACGCGCCAGGTGCTCATGTTCGCCGTTCTTGCGCATGACTTCGCCAAACCACAGACAACGCATGAGGCCGAGCGTGAGGGACGGATGCGCGTCGTCTCCCCAGGCCACGAGGAACAAGGTGGACCACTGGCGGAAGCGTTCCTGATCAGGATCAATGCCCCCAACGAAATCAAGGAGCGCGTGGTGCCTTTGGTGATGCATCACCTGGCGCATTTGCAGACCTCCAGCGACCGTGCTGTTCGGCGCCTCGCCAACGCATTGAAGCCCGCCACCATTGCGGAAATTTGTCTGGTGATGACGGCCGATCAATTTGGCCGTCCGCCCAAACCACGCATGGTTCACGAGGGAGTCATCGCACTGCGGGCTAGGGCGGAAGAATTGAAACTCCGCGAGTCGGCGCCGAAACCGTTGTTGCAGGGCCGTCATTTAATTGAGCGCGGCCTGTCGCCGGGCAAGCAGTTTGGAACGTTGCTGGACGAAGCCTTCGAAGCCCAACTGGAGGGTAAATTCACGGATCTCGAAGGCGCCCAAAAGTGGCTGGTGGAAAAAATTTAAACTTTTATGAGTTACATCCTCGTTGATGTTGAATCCGACGGCCCGATCCCGGCGGAGTTCTCCATGGTTTGCTTTGGCGCCATTCTCTTTGACGACCGGTTGGAAACTTCTTTTTACGGGAAGACCCGACCCATCTCAGAACGGTTCGTCCCCGAAGCGCTGGCGGTCAGCGGATTCTCGCGCGAGCAGCATCTTACTTTTGACGACCCCAAAGCGGTGATGGAATCCTTCGCGCTATGGCTGGAACAGCACGCCAAGGGCCGGGCCGTGTTCGTGTCGGACAACGTGGCGTTCGACTGGCAATTCATCAATTACTACTTCCACCGTTTTCTCGGACGAAATCCGTTTGGATTTTCGGGACGCCGGATCGGCGATCTTTACGCCGGCCTCGTCAAGGACGCGTCGAAGGCAACTGAGTGGAAAAAATATCGCGTTACAAAGCACACGCACAATCCGGTGGATGACGCCCGCGGCAATGCTGAGGCCTTGAAGAAATTCAGGGAGCTTGGGCTCAAAATCTGAGCGGCATGGCCAGATCAATTGGGATGCGGCGGCGAGCATGGGGCGACCTACATTGACGTAAGAGCTAAAAATTGATATTCGAATAAAAAATCAATCGTATGGGAACTACACTTACCATCCACGACGAGACCACTTCCGGCCAAAAAACCAACACGTTCACGATCGACTGTTTGACGGAACGTTTGAATGTACGCGACCTGATTAAGGCCCGGATTTATCAAGAGGTGCAGGATTACAATTTGAAGGAGCCGGAATATTTTCGCGGACTCGTCGAGCCGACGAACGCTGAGCGCGTGCTCAACGGCTACAAGCTCAAGGCCAAGCGGAAGATTGACTGGCAGGAACAATATCAGCGCGCGCTGGAGGCATTCGAGCGAAACGGTTTTTTTGTTCTCGTCGGCGACCGGCAGGCCGAAAGTTTGGATCAGGATTTCTTGGTCAAAGTGGACACGGAAGTGTCGTTCGTAAAACTCGTGCCACTGGTCGGAGGTTAAACGCCTCATGACGTATGTCAGCTCCCGGGAATCCTGAATCGACGAGCGGGGCGCAGACGGCGCCAGCCATTGCGGAATCCCTGGACGTCGTTTGGATTTTATCCAAGCAAGGCACGGCACCGGAGTCGGTCGGCCGTGACGGCTTTCCGGTTTATCCCAAGGATCCGTTCGCGAGCACACACCGCGAGCTCAATGAATATCTCCAGCAGACCCGGGATGCTCGTGGATCGTTCGGCATAAGGTCATTCCACCCGAAGGATTTTCCCACCGGGGTTGCATTTCTTGCGTTGCCGGTCAAAGGCCGGCTCACCGTATTCCGCGCTATTGTTGTCCGCATCCTGTTTTACGAACGCAAGCAGAAGGAACAGCAAGTAGGGGGCAACCACCGACCGTGGCTAGCGGATCAATTTCGCCTTCTGAGCCGGCTGGTGACCGCAGCTCAATCCGTGACATCGCCCGGAGCGGAGAGGTTGGTGGATCCCGAAGAATTCAGTTCGCTGGCGAGCGAGTTGTCCCGCACCGATCTTCCCTTTACAGACGCCGATCTGATTGCCTTCATTGGCATCGCCTCGGAACAATCCGCCGGCGCGTATTTCCAATCTCTTTCCAATGAATCCGTTCTGCGCGCCGTGGAGCGGCATGTGACGCGGAACGAACTCTCGCCGGCGCTGCGGCAGCAGTTGGTGAACTGGAAGGAAAAACTGCAATCGGCTGACCACATATCCAGCCCGGCGCGAAAGCTTCTCACTCGCATCAACGGCCTGCTCGGCAAGGGTGATGAGCCGGGGATCGAGGCTGGCGAAGCCTGGAGTAATGCGGCGATCGAAGAGTTGAACCGGATGCCGACGGAAGAGCGGCAGCTCTGGTGCCGACTGCTGCACCATTGTCAGCAGGCCGAAAGTTCAAAACCGACGCTGAAATGGACGAAAAAAGCCAAGGAGTGCTTCGAAGCCGTCGGTCACGAGAAACTCAAAGCCCAACTGCTGCCATGGTTCGAGCTCGTGGCGCTGCCTCGACCGGTGCATCGGGAGCCGCGTCAGCCGCAATATGAACCTGACCCGGACCAACTGATTGCTGACGTCAACTCGGTGATTTTAAAAGGGCTGGTCTGGGCGTGCGCGGAATGGCAAGACGCCGAGATCACGCGCGCCGTGTCGCGGCTAGCCCAAGTCTGTTTCAAGAAGGTGCGCAACCTCGGCGCGCGATGTCCGCGGATTGGAAACGCCTGCCTTTACAGTTTGAGCGTCACCTCCACTGATGAGGCGGCGGCCGAACTGACCCGACTAAATCAGATCGTAAAGCAGCCCTCGGCGCGGAAGCTCATCGGCAAATCCCTGGACAAGGCGGCTGAACTGACCGGACAGACGCGTGAAGATTTGGAGGAATCCACGGTTCCCACCTACGCGCTGAATGACGAAGGTTGTTTGAAGCAGGTCTTCGGTGATTTCACGGCGGAGTGTCACATCTCCGGCCCTAATGCGCTCCAACTGCGCTGGCGCAAAGCCGACGGCAACGTACAGAAGTCCGTGCCGGCGGAAGTGAAGGAGCAGCACGCCCCGGATTTGAAGGCGTTCAAGCGGAGCATTCAAGATATTGAGAAAATGTTGCCCGCACAGCGCCAGCGGTTGGAGCGATTGATGTCCACGGAACGGGAATGGGAGTTCGGCAAATGGCGCGAGCGTTATTTGGATCATGCACTGCTAGCGCATCTCACCCGTCGGTTGATCTGGCATTTTCGTGACGGTGACCAGAAGTCCGCCGGCATCTGGCTGGACGGGAAAATCGTGGATCTGCAAGACCGACCCATCGACTGGCTTTCACCGCAAACCCGGGTGCGTCTCTGGCATCCGCTCGGCCAGGAAGTGGCGACGGTTTCGAGCTGGCGACGGTGGCTGGAGTCGCACCAGATTGCCCAGCCCTTCAAACAGGCACACCGGGAAATTTATATTTTGACCGACGCGGAGGTGCAGACTGGGACTTACTCCAACCGCTTTGCCGCTCACATCATCCGGCAGCACCAGTTCGCAGCTCTGGCCAAAGAGCGCGGTTGGACCTATCGGCTCATGGGCAATTTCGATTCACACAATGTGCCGACCCTGATTTTGCCGCGCTGGGATCTTGCGGTGGAATTTTGGGTGGAATCTCCCGGCGGCCAGGAGGGTGCTTCCGATTCCGGGATTTTCCTACATATAGCCACGGACCAAGTCCTTTTCTGTGACATGACCGGAACCGCGCGTCCCCTGCATGAAGTTCCGGCGCTTATCTTTTCAGAAGTCATGCGCGACGTGGATTTGTTTGTCGGCGTTTGCAGCATCGGCAACGACCCCGCGTGGCAGGACCGTGGTGAGGGCGGGCAGTTCGGAGGCTACTGGCAGCGGTTCGCCTTCGGCGATTTGTCGGTGCCGGCGAAAACCCGGCGGGAGGTGCTGGAGCGCTTACTGCCGCGTTTGAAAATTGCCGGGCAATGTGAACTCCATGATAAATTTCTGGTCGTTCGCGGCAGCCTGCGCACTTACAAGATCCATCTCGGCAGCTCCAATATTTTGATGGAACCGAACGACCGCTATCTGTGCATCGTGCCCGACAGAAGCCGCGCGACGACGCTCGACGGCAAGCAAGTGTTCCTGCCGTTTGAGGGCGACAACACCCTGGCCGTGATTCTCAGCAAGGCGTTCATGCTGGCCGATGACGGCAAAATAAAAGACCAAAGCATTTTGAATCAAATCAGAATTTGATCCGGGCGAACCCAACCACCGACGATGATTTTTGCCAAACTATTTTCCAAGACTCCTCGCATCGCCATCGAACCACGGCGCTGGGAGGCGGGTGATCCGCTGACCGCCGAGCACGAACTGGTTTCACAGCTGGTCGCAGAGACATTGAAAAGCGGGTGGAAATATTACCACGAACTGGATCTCAGTCTTACCGAAGCTGGCCGTAAAATTCTTGAGTCGGAATCGGAAGCCGGCGCCCGGCTGGTTCTGGCTCTGGCCGCACACGCGTCACATTACGATGGCCTCGCTTTGAAAGTGAAGGCGCTGGCGAAATCCGAAAACGAGCGACTGAACTGGCACAACACGCCGGAGTGGGAGGCGATCTGGATGCCGCGACAGGTGTCCGCCCAGGCGCTGCGGCGATTGATGCGGCGCAAGCTGCCGCTCGGCCGAGAGCACTTGATCCGGCTAGCGGAATGGTTCGCGGTAACCGACTGGCTGACTGACGGGTTTGTGCCGCTAAAGTCGTTTGTCAAAGCAGTTGAGGCCCTCGGCAATATTGATCCAAACGAAACTGCACTACGTGACTCCCTCACCCGCGTCATCCAACTTTGCCGCAAAGGCCACGCAAAAGAATTGCCAAAGGTCGCGCAGCAGCTTGAAACCGCTTTGGGTGCCGCCGCCGAAACCAGCGCTGAGTCAACGGAAGAACCGCCGCCCAAACCACCCTATGACGGTCCCGATCCCTCGAAGCCGGCGATGGTCGGTTCGTCGATCATCTTGGTTCAGTTGAAGCAATATCTCGGCATGCTGCCGGAGGATAACCCTACGGGTATTGAGACCATCGGCTTTGATCATTTTCCCCTGCGAACGGATTCGCCGCTGCGGGCGGAGCAAGAGCTCATAAACATTCTGCTCACGCAACTGGTTGAGCGACCCGAGTATCATCGTCCCACCCTCTCGCAGTCCGAGGCGGGGCGCGCAATGCTTGCGCTCGATGAATCTGGAAAGGGGCGGCTGTTGCTGGCGATCGCCGAGCGCTGCGTGAATTCTCAGTTCGTGCCTGGCGGTGGGCTTGCGGACCATCGCTGCTGGCAGTCGCAAACTTCGATCAATGCCGTCCTGCTAATACTCCTGCAACTTAAAACCACACTGAATCGCGAAGGGCTATTTGATCTGCTGTTGTTTCTGTCCGCCTTGAGTGGTTATCGCTGGACTGCCAACGTAGAATTTATCAGTCCCTTGTTGCAGTGCATTGAAGCGATGGTCGCCGACTCGCCTCTCACCGCCGGTGAACGGCATGTGCTCCATCGGCTGCGCTGCCAGTCTGTGCGTTCCTGTCCGTTTGGGCATACACCGGCGGAAGTTGAGAAGATTAACCATTTGCTCGCAGATGATTATTTCATGGCGCTAGTGCCGGGCGAGGCGTGGTCGGACGCCGTCAATAGTGACTTGGGGAAAATGTCGAGAGCGGTCCGCGCGACTTGGCTGGATCTGCTCCAGCAAGCTGCAACAGCAACGGGATCTCGGCCCTCTGCCAAATGGTTGAAAACCACGAAGGCGCAGCTTGATAAAATCGGCACAGCGCAGTTTTCTGCCGCGCTGGCCAAGTGGTTTCCCTTGGTCAATGCCCCTCGCACCATCCCGCTGCTGGGTGGCGGATTCATGTCGCGCTCCGGTGGCAGCGGCACAATCCACGAAGACAACGCCACGTGCCTGCGCGGTCTGGTCTGGATGGCACCGGAAGTGGTTTCAACTGACCTGATCCGTGCCGTCGGCGCACTGACGGTCTCGTGCTACCGGAAAATTCCCGGCGTCGGGCCGCGCTGCGTCAAAGTCGGGAATGCCGGCGTTTATGCGCTGAGCCAGGTCAATGATCAGCTGGCCGTCGGACAGCTGGCACTGCTGAAGGTGAAGGTGAAGTTTGGGTCGGCTCAGAAGGAGATTGAAAAAGCTTTCAACGCCGCCGCCGAGCGCTCCGGATTGCCGAGAGAGGAACTGGAGGAGATGGCCGTTCCCACGTATGGATTGACCGACGTGGGTGTTTGCGAAGAAACGATGGGCGAGTTCACGGCCCGTTTGACCGTGACGGGAACCACTACTACCGAGCTGGTCTGGGTCAAGGCCGACGGCAAAATCCAACGGGCGGTGCCGGCGTCCGTTAAGGAATCTTTCAAGGATGACCTGAAGGAACTCCAGGCATCGGCGAAGGACATCCAAACTATGCTGCCGGCGCAGCGTGAGCGGATCGACAATCTATTTTTACAGCAAAAAGTCTGGCCGCTGAAAGCCTGGCAGGAGCGTTACCTCAACCATCCACTGATTGGAACTCTGGCCCGCCGGCTTTTGTGGGAGCTGAAGTCCGGCGATAAATCCGCCACGGTCATCTGGTTCAACGGACAGTTGGTGGACGTGGACTTGAAGCCCGTTCCGGCGGGAGATGAATCAAACACCGTTCAGCTGTGGCATCCCATTGGCAAGTCCACAGAGGAGGTGGTGGCGTGGCGTTCCTGGCTGGATGCGCAGCAGATCCAACAGCCGTTCAAGCAGGCGCACCGGGAAATCTACGTGCTGACGGATGCCGAGCGAAACACCCGCGTATATTCCAATCGCTACGCCGCCCATGTTCTCAAGCAGCATCAGTTCAACGCGCTGTGTGCATTGCGTGGGTGGAAAAATCAACTGCGGTTGATGGTGGATGCCGAATACCGGCCGCCGACGCTGCATCTGCCGCTATGGAACTTGCGCGCTGAATTCTGGGTCGAAGGTCTCGGCACGGAATACGGATCGGATACCAACGACAGCGGTGTTTACCTTTATCTTTCAACCGACCAGGTGCGTTTTTATCGCGTGGAGGCGACACAGCGCACGGCCCACGCCGGCGGCGGTGGCTACCATCCCGGCCATCGCGGAGAAGATGCTGAGCCGCTGCCCTTGGAAGAAATTCCGCCGTTGGTTTTGTCAGAGGTCATGCGCGATGTGGACATGTTCGTCGGTGTCGCCAGCGTTGGAAACGATCCGGCTTGGTCGGACGGTGGACCGGAGGGGCGCTACCAGCAATATTGGCGAAACTATTCCTTCGGCGAATTGAATGCGTCCGCCAAGACGCGCAAAGAAGTTCTCGAGCGCCTGGTGCCGAAGCTCAAGATCGCTAGCCGCTGCTCGTTCGTGGAAAAGTTTCTGGTCGTCAAGGGCAGCTTGCGAACCTACAAGATTCATCTAGGAAGCGGAAATATCCTGATGGAGCCGAATGACCAATATCTGTGCATCGTGCCAAAGCAGGGCGAAGCTTCGAACGAGCCGGTGCTGCTCCCGTTTGAGGGCGACCGCACCCTGTCGGTCATCCTGAGCAAGGCCTTCTTGCTGGCCGAAGACGCCAAAATCAAAGATTCCACCATCATCAGTCAGCTCAAACGCTAAATTGACAGCCGTCTGGCGATATAGTATCCATTTGGATACTATATGACCGAATTGACCAAAGCCCAAAAGCGCGTGCTGGATTTTATCCGAGCTGGACTGCAGGCCGGCCGTTCGGCGCCGACGCTGCGGGAAATTGCGGAAAAGTTCGGTTTTGCCAGCCACCGGGCGGCGGCGGTCCATCTGGCTGCCCTCAAACGTAAGGGCTTCATTGAATCCGATGACGGCAAGGCACGCTCCCTGCGCGTCATCTCGCCGCTGCAAAAACTTCGCAGCGTCGTGAGCGACATCCCGCTGTATGGCTCGATTCCCGCCGGGCTTGCCGAACCGCGTGAGCAGGACGCCGAGGGTTGCGTGTCCGTTGACATTAACAGCGTCGGCTACAAACCCACTAAATACGCTTTTGCCCTGCGCGTGCGTGGCGAGTCCATGATCGGCCGGCACATATTGGACGGTGATTTCGTGATCCTTGAACATGGCCCCGACCCACGCAACGGCGAGATCGTCGCCGCCCTCATTGACAACGAATGCACACTTAAAACCTTCGTCGTCAAAAATGGAAAACCCTTTTTGAAGGCCGAGAATCCCAAATTTCCCAATTTGATTCCTGCGCAGGAGCTGGTCATTCAGGGTGTGTTCCGCGCGCTGATCCGTCCCGCCCAGCCATGAGGCTGGACAGCCCCTGTCCAACCCGCCATGCCAGAATCTTCCCGTCATGCAGCGCAAAACCATCGCCCATCTGGACGCCGACGCCTTCTTTGCCTCAGTGGAGCAGGCGGGGGACGCACGGTTGCGCGGGAAGCCAATTGCAGTCGGCGGCAAAAGCCGGGGGGTCATCGCCTCGGCCTCATACGAGGCGCGAAAGTTCGGCGTTTGCGCGGCGATGCCAACGGCACGGGCACTGAAACTTTGCCCGAAGCTCCTTGTTCTGCCGGGGAACTACGAACGTTATGAGGATTTTTCCAAATGGATGTTCGCCTACGCATATGACTTCACCCCAGACGTGGAGCGCACTTCGATTGATGAGGGCTATTTTGACCTGACCGCCAACCGTCAGAAATCACCGGTTGAAATTGCGCAGATCATCCGCAAGGCCATCGCGCAAAAGCTGAAAATTTCAGTGAGTCAGGGATTGGGCGCCAACAAGCTCATCAGCCAGATTGCCTCCAAACTTAACAAGCCCGCCGCGTTTCTCGATATTCCGCACGGAGGTGAAATCGGTTTTCTTCATCCGCTGCCGAATAAATGGCTCCCCGGCATCGGTCCCAAAACCAGCCTGCGATTAAGCGCGGCCGGACTCGCCCATATCGGGCAGATTGCCGGCACGCCGATTGAATTGCTTGGGCTTATGCTGGGCGGACAGGCTCCGCTTATTCGCCAGTTCGCCAATGGCGTTGACGAGCGCCCAATCATCACCGAGAGCGAGCCGCAAAAAACCTATAGCAAGCAGGAGACGTTCGCGGAGGACGTGACTGACGAGGAATACGTCGAGGCGGTGCTGCGTCGAAAGGCTGATGAATTGTTTGCCGATGTCCGTGCGGAAAGCCGGAGTGTCCGAACGCTCACTGTGAAAGTCCGCTACAACGATCGCGACGAGGGTCAGTGCTCCGAAAGTATGCGCGAGCCAACGGACCTGGAAACCGATGCTTACTCCCTTTTACGCAAACTCCTACGCAAAGCTTGGTCTCGTCGCGTCAGTCTGCGCATGGTGTCGTTGAAACTTTCGAATGTTTATGACGGGTTGTTCCGCAGTGAACTGTCATTGGCGGGTAACGCCCGGAATCTTGAGTCTCGCGAGCGGCTGGCCGCCTCGATAGATGAACTGCGCCGCAATAAAGGATGGAATGTGGTTCTGCGAGGACACGATTTGCGATTGCGTGATGCACCCCGCGACATTGTAAAAGAGCAGCCCAAGCTGACGTTCCAATTTGAAATTCAGAAGCCGCCCGTGGCCGTAAAGCGCGGCACCTTCGTTCCGCTCCGAGTTCGAAGCTATTACACGTTTTTGGATTCAACCTTGTCGCCGACCGCAATCGTGAATCTTGCAAAGCAGCACGGGATGAGTGCGATCGCGCTGACCGACATCGGTAATCTGCACGGCGCGGTGGAGTTCGCCCAAGCGGCCCAGAAGGCCAGCATCAAACCCATCTTCGGGGCGGAATTTTGCGTGGACGCAAATCCGCTGTTGCTCTTTGTCGAATCGGCCATCGGCTATCACAACCTCAATCAGATTCTCTCCTGCAAGGCCAAGAGCGCCGATGATGCCTCGGTTGCCGCCAGCCAGCGCCAACCACTATGCCTGGAACAACTCACCGGTCACACGGAGGGACTGATTGCTGTCAGTGCTGACATTCGCATCGCCGATCTATTTCCCAATCGTTTCTACGAATTAGCCACGAAGGATTCAAAACCGGGCCGGCACCGGATCGTTGCCTGTCCCGTGATCCACTACCCGACGCCCGCCGACCGGCTTAAATTTGACATCGTGCAGTCCATCCGCACGCTCACACTCCTGCGACAGGAACATCCTCAAAAACGCAGCGATGGCCGGTTGCATTTTCGGACCCCGGCGGAAATGACCGCAGCCTGTCTTGACCATCCCGACTGGATTGCCCACTCGCTTGAGATCGCCGAGCGTTGCCACTTTGAAATTCCCTTTGGCAAACCACAATTCCCGGCGTTCGTGCCGCCAGATGGTTCAACGCCGCACGAGTTCCTTCACAAATTGGTTTCAAAGGGATTGCGCGATCGCTACCGCGAGCGTGCCGGTGAATACCAGTCCCAGGTTGAACAAGAATTAAAAATCATCACAGCGGTCGGCTATGAAGAATACTTTCTGGTGGTCTGGGGCATCCTCCAAGATTGCCGGCAGCACGGCATTGAGTGGATCACCCGCGGAAGCGCTGCCGACTCATTGGTCTGCCACTGCCTTGGTATTTCCGATGTCTGCCCCATCCGATTCGGTCTCTACTTCCGCCGCTTTCTGAATGAGGAACGCATGGCGCTCAACAAGCTGCCGGACATCGATGTGGATTTCCCGCATGACCGGAAGGACGACGTGGTGGATTTGATCTTCGCCAAATACGGGGCAGAACATTGTGCCGTCGTGGGCGGCTTCTCGACCTTCCAAGCCCGCAGTGCGTTTGCGGATGTCGCCAAAGTGCTGGGGGTCAGTGAACGCGAGGTCCGAAAGTTCACAGACCATTTTCCGTGGAGCTTTGGCGGCGGCTGGGTGCCAGATGAGCCCACGCCCAGTGGGGGAAAACGCTTGCGAGAAATGCTCGCCGCCAGTCCCGAGAACCGCGATCTGCCGCTAAACGAAGAGCCATATAAAACAGCGTTGGACATGGCGGAATTTCTGGATGGCTTTCCGCGCCACCCCAAGATGCACCCGTGCGGCGTGGTCGTTTCGCGCCAGTCCATGCCTGAGCTGACGCCAACGTTCATTTCCAACAAAGGCTATCCCACCACCCATTTCGACATGGATGCGGTTGAACTGATCGGGCTCGTGAAAATGGATGTGCTGGCCCAGGGCGGACTCGCCGTCATGCGCGATGCGGTCGATTCAATGGCGGCAAAAAACATGTCGGTCAATTTTCCCGCGCTGGAGCCGTGGCAGGATCCGAAAGTTTGGGAGATGATCGCCGGTGGTGGTGCTCGCGCTGTGCATCACATCGAAAGTCCGGCGATGACGGGGCTCTGTCGGCAATGCAACGTCCACGACATCGATACTCTCATTGCCATCGTCAGCGTCATCCGCCCGGGTGCCTCCAACGAAGGTAAAAAGCTGGCGTTTACCCGACGCTATCAAGGACTGGAACCAATCACATATCCACACCCTTCGCTTGAGACGGTTTTAAACGACACGTTTGGCCTCGTGGTTTATGAGGAGCACATTCTACAAATCTGCGAGGCCTTTGCCGGCCTGCCACCGGGACGGGCAGATGTGCTGCGCCGTGCGCTGAACAAACAGAACCGCATGGTCATTGAGGAAATTCAAAAGGAGTTTGTGGCTTCTGCGGTGGCACGCGGTCACACGCCGGAAAAGATCACGGAGGTATGGGGTTTGGTCACCGGCTTTGCCGGCTACGCTTTCTGCAAAGCGCATTCCACCGCCTATGGCGTCGAGGCATATCAGGCCGCGTGGCTCAAATGCTACCATCCGGCAGAATTCATGGCGGCGGTGCTCACCAACGGCAAGGGGTTTTATCAACCGCTGGTTTATGTTTTGGAAAGCCGCCGGCTTGGGTTGCAATTCTTGCCGCCGACGGTGAATGAGCCGGGGCCAAAGTTCACCGTTCACGGCAATGCCATTCGGATTCCGCTCACGCAGACGAAAGGGCTCAGCGATAAAACTATCAAGCGGATCGTGGCTGAGCGAGAGCGGGAAAAATTTAATTCCATTGCGGATTTTCATCGGCGGGCGAATCCATCGCATGACGAAATGGAGGCCATCATTCGGGCCGGAGGTTTTGATGAATTTGGCCAACCGCGCACGCGGCAGTTTTGGGAGGCGCAATATCTTCACCAAACTTTTGGTGGTGCGGCACAGACCGGTCAGGGTTGGTTGTTGCCGCCGCCATCATTGGACCGCTTCCCGCAGGTGTCTTTGCAGGAACCCACCCGCCACGAACAGTTGGAAGCAGAAACTGAATTGTTCGGCTACGCCGTTTCTGGACATCCGCTGGAATTATTCCCGGATGTGGCCTGGGATACTTATTGTCCCGTCAAAGAACTTGGCAACCACATCGGCAAAACGGTGGTGGCCTGCGGCCTGGTGGTTGAACAGCGCACGCATCACCAGGTCACCGGCGAACCGATGAAATTCCTGACGCTCGCGGATTGGACCGGCATGGTGGAAACAGAACTGTTCGCCAAAACCTATAAAAATTACGGCCTAGCCACCGTGCGTTACCCTGTCTTGGAGGTCGAGGCTACAGTCGAGCCGTTTGAGAATGGTCGTGGGTTTTCATTGCGAGTGCTCCGAGCGGGCAAGCCGCGAACCGGGAACGGGATAGTCCGGCGCAATCAGCTTAGTTCGACTTGTTTTTAGCCGAGGCACCTCGAGGTTTTTTGGCGAATTCACCCTTACCTGCTCGATCCCAGAAGCGATCGATTTGCTCCTTGGTGATAAATAATTTGCCTTCAATGTTTACGGTCGTAATCATCTGTTGCTTTCGCCAGCGATATCCAGTTGACCGGGATTTGCCGAGTCTCGTCAGCCAAAAGATAAACTCCATGCCGCCACAGTCTGATCCAAGTTTTGTTACATTTTCCATAGTGGTTTGATTTAATGCGCTTTTATTTCGACTATGGAAACTTGTTTGGTGCCAATTTTGGAAAGCTTTGCGACATTGCTCAATCCTAGCATTTAAAAGTTCAGCAGGCTTAAAGCACTTTCACTGAGCGGTGAAATACGCCAGAATACTGAGATAATGTGGTTGCCAATTTTCATTTAAAGAAGTCCCGCTATCAGTGAACTTACCGCTTCGAAAACCTCCGTGCTCTGCCGGATCTTCTAACCCAATAAAAATTGGGAATCATAAATTTTTGCCGGCGGATGCAAACGGTGGCGATGTGGCGATCAAGTTGCGCGGCCAATTCCGTGTCGGACATGGTGCCCAAAAGCGAGTCCTCCGCTGGGGCCCATGGCCGACGCGCTCGCGGATGCGATTTCCTTAAGCCCAAATGCAGTCTACGCGTCTGCACGCTGGAAGGATGACGGCCCAATCGTTTGGCGATTTCAATATCCGGAGCCGTGCCCAGCAACGCATCTTCCTCAGGCGTAAACAATTTCCAACCGGGATTGGGCACCGGAATCTTCAGCCGGGTGCGCCGGTTTTCCACCGAACTAATCGTGCGCCCAAATTTCTCAGCGAGTTCTTTGTCGTTAAGTTTGTTGAACAATTTGTCTTCAGCAGGGGTCCAGTTGCGACGGATAATCTGTCGAATTCCAAGAATACGTCGGCGCACGAGAACGGCCGCGCGGGTTCGCTTAAGCTGACTCACCGCTTCATCAATGCCTTGAGTGCGCACAATCCGATCTTCGTTGGCGGTCCAAAGTTGCGGGCGGTTCGCCAAGTCTTGGGGGGCGGGTGGCCTTCCCAGCATTGCCCGGCGATGTCGGACCGATTTCAAAGTTGTTCCAAGCAGCAGCGCCACATGTGCGTCCGGGCGCACACCTAACAATTGTTCATCTTCCGGTCTCCAGAAATGCTTGGTGGGATTAAAAGCACGAATTTTCAAGGCCAGCCGGCGGAGCCTCACAGCGCTGACTGCTCGGTTAAGCTTTCGAGCGAGATTTTTGTCAGTCAACTTCCCAAGCCGTGACTCTTCCTCCGCCATCCACGAGCGAATTGGCTTGGCGCCGAACGGCGGACGTTTCAATTCCTGACGCCTCATCTGAACACTCTTGATAGGCCGATTCAGGCGCGCGGCGATTTTTTCGTCGGGAGCTGATCCCACGAGCTGGTCTTCCTCCGCGGTCCACAAACGTTTTTGACGCACCGCCAAAGGAATTTTCTTGTGAGTTCGCCTCTGCAATATGCCGGAAATCGGACGACCGATTCGGGCCGCTACTTCCTCATCGCGCATGGTTCCGAGCAAAGCGTCCTCTGCTGCTGTCCACCTGCGGCAACGCGAAGCGAAGACGGGTATATGCTGTCGGGCGCGGCAAAGTTTGACTGACTCCACGGTGCGACCGAGTTGGGAAGCAAGTTCCTCATCACGCATGGTTCCGAGCCGCTTAATTTCGGCAGGCGTCCATGCCCGGGAGTTCGCCGCGGGTTTGAATGGGGCAATGGCAAAGGCGAGTCTTTGCTGGCGAACGTTCTGCGGGTTGCGTCGAAGCCGACGGCCCAGCTCATAATCGTTCAAGGTGCCAAGCAGTAGGATTTCTCGCCGCGTCCAGCGCCGGGGTCCGGTATTAAGTGATTTCCGAAGCTGCTCGCGCATGGCGACCACTTCCTTGATCGTTCGCTTTCGGCGACGAGCGAGGACGGAGTCAGGGATTTTGCCGAGAAGTCGAATTTCGGCAATCAACCAAGGCGAGCCTCGTCGGCTCCTGCTGTCCGCGGATTTCATGAACGGTCTCCATTTTAAACCCGCGTTTTGACCTTTGCCAGCGCTGAATGTTTAGTTCAGCCAAAGCAATGGCACGCAAAATTGTGACTTAACTCCCGCCGATCAGAATCATTGCGTCAAACCCCACCGCGAAAAACGACCGCCCAGAATAATTGTGCCCCGCTTGGTTGAATCGCTATCGCGGAAGACTTTTCAAAAACCGTTTACGAAGGGAAACGCAGTCCTGGGCACGCAATTTGAATCAGGTTGTTTTGAGTTGCAGTGAATTCTTGTAGCACGTAAAACAGAGCGAACAGACAAGAGCGTTTAACGCTGAAAGCTCAGGGCAAAAGGTGTTGCTCGTTTTGCACGGCGGTACGGCGGGTCTCAATTCTAATTTCGTAAATATTTATGCGTGATCCAGCAAGTACCGGTGGCATGGCTGCCGCCGGTGGCATCAACTATGAGGAACGAATCGCTGCTTGGGCATATGTGCAACTTCTCGCGGCAGGAGCAGTCCGCCGTTTGGGTAGCCACGGAGATTGGCATACTACGGCTGTCTGGATGCAAGCGCCTGTGCCGGTAGGTGATGTCTTGGTCGAACATTCTGGAGGAGGAGCCATTTTCATACAAGCAAAGTACCGCAAATCATCATTCAGATTCGACGAGCGGCCAGACGGTGAATTGCTGCCGGTTTTTGCCGCGTTCGCACGACAATTCTTTTCAGCCAATAGTGATGCGGGCAAATCCGCAACTCCTTGGTCACGCCCTTTTGATCCGCAACGGGACTCGCTGGTTTTGGTTCTACCACCGTCGGCTGGTGAGACTTCAATTCGTACAGCCTCATCAGTTCTCGACAAAATCCGGCTCGCAAAAGACCTGACCGAAGCTGAAAATTCTTTCAACCAAGCCGAAGCTGAAAAATTCACTGTCCTATGCGCCGTTGCGCGAACGGTAATCACGCAATCCTCCGCTACTCCACAAAACGACGTTGGCGTTCATAACTTTTTGTCGTCAATCAGAATGTTGATTCTTGATGTTGATGAAAACGGGGCAGGTGCAGGCGAAGCCCAACAAGTATTGCTGAACGCTGTCCTTCCTACAGCAACTGCCCCCCAGGCGTCAGCTGTTTGGAAAAAACTCATCGCCATTGCTCGCGACGCGAATTGTAAAGGTCTGCGGCTAGATATTGCCCATTTGGCAGATCGCCTCATAAATGATGGGGTCGAACTCAAGAGACCGTCTGTATATCGCGAGGACATTCAACGACTCCAAGCCCTCACACAAAGAAATCTTGCTCGTTTGAAGCAGCTTGCCGAATTGCGTGTCGCATCAAATCAAGTGGTAGCAATCCCACGTACCTGTGTGAATGTGCTGGCGACCACGATTAATACCAACCGTGTTTTAATCGGTGATCCGGGTGCCGGAAAGTCAGGCGTCATATATCAGCTTTGCACCAAGCTCATGGCTGACAATAAAGACACGATTTTATTGCTCGCAGATGATCTGGAGACCGATTCAGGAAATTCACTTAGCGAGACGCTCCGAATTCAATATGACTTGGTTGATGTTTTGATGGCATGGATAGGATCAGGGCCTGCATATTTGTTCATTGATGCGCTCGACGCGGCAAGAGACCCCAAGATTGCCCGACGTCTCCGAAACGCCATGTCCGATTTAGGCGCGTCGCAAAATCGTTGGAAAATCATTGCATCCATTCGGCGCTTTGATTTGAAGCATAGCCCTGAAACACAGAGTCTTTTTGCTGGCGAACCCGCCGAAGGCTTCACAGACCCTGAGTTCAAAGGCATTTCACATTTTTGCGTGCCACCCTTGAGTGAAAATGAACTGCAGTTTGCTGAGAGAAAAGACACTTCAATAGCCAGCTTGATGGCGGCTGCCCGACTGGATGAGACCACAAAAAGTCTAATGGTGCAGCCGTTCAATTTGTCGCTTGCCTGCGACCTAATGCGATCAGGCGTGACAGTTGATAAAATCGTTCCGGTCTCTACAAAAGTGGCGCTTCTCGACAAATTCTGGAATTACCGTGTGGAAGCAGGTGGCTCGGCCAGCGCGAAGCGCGTGGAGGCCCTGGACAAGCTAGCCAACAATCTTGTTAAAAGCCTTTCGATGGGAATCCCAAAAGATACCTCCATTTATGATTCCGTAGTTCTTTATGATTTGGCAGAGTTGCATGTCCTTGAGCCAGGGGCCTACGCGAATGGTGTCCTCAGATTCGCCCATCATTTGCTTCATGATTATGCGATAGCTAAGCTCTTATTCCGCCCATTTTCCCCAGATCAACTTGTTTCACGTATTCTTGACCACCCCGAACTGTCTATTTACGCGCGCCAAAGTTTGATGCTTCACTTCGACTTTCTATGGGCCAGTGACAATTCACGAAAGCAGTTTTGGACAGCGGCCATAGAATTAGTCCGATCATCCTTGCCGCTCATTGCGAGGATTTTGACGACCGAGTGCGCGGTCGCAAGAATCCAAGTGGAAGCCGACTTTTCGCCGTTACTGGAAATGCGGGGCAATATCAAGGTACGGGACTACGCCGCCACCTTGATTCAATATGTCGTCAGCGAGTTCCTGGACGTATCCGAGGCATCTCACCTCTTGAAGAGCTCAAAGGCGTGGACGATTTTCGGTTTGAAACTCATTCGCGAATTTCCTGACCATTATCGTCAGGTTCACATGATCCTCCACAGGTTTATGGATTTGCAGGGGCTGGATAATGATTGTCGCAGGTTGATCAATGAAACAGGTCGCTTACTCGCTCAAAATCGTGCGGCTCAAAATCGTCCCGAGGATCGTTATGGAATAGAATTCATAACCGGACTTAAGGCTGTGTGCCGCACAGCGGACCTTTACCCCGACGAATCGCGGCTTGTTCTCCAACCCATCTTGACGCCAAACTTTGCCGCAGAATTTGGGGACCGGGTATATTGGCAACTTGCCCAAGAAATGAAGAATATCGTAAATATCGCCCCCGCACTTGTTGGCGACTTTTACGTGGCCGTATTTGCGAACGAGACATTAGCTGAGGGGTGGGAACCGCTCGGCGGCCGTATATTGTCGATGAGGGTTCAACGGAGGGACAATTATCGGATGGCGGAATACCATCTAAAGGACGAATTTCCTGCTTTTTTTGATGCATCTCCGCTGGATGCAACGCGTGCTGTCGTAAGATTCTTCCCAGGATTTCGGCAGATGAACCATCCGCGAAGCTCCGGAGAAGCGGATGTCAGAGAGTCATTTCGCTTCCTAAACCAGGAATGCCATATCATTACCGACTTTAGTTGCATCTGGGCTTCTGACGCACCGCACCACAGCGACGACGCCTTGGTAATTCTCCGCCACGCTCGCGATGGTTGGGTGAAACTCGCCACAAAAACACCCGTGATTGATCTCATACTCGCTGAGATTGCACGCAAAAATGAACTTGCGGTCGTTTGGGCCAATTTAATCGAAGCCGGGGTCGAAGCGCCTGAGAGTCTGGGAATAAGGTTAGCCAGTTTACTGACTCAGAAGGTAATCCTGATGGGCATGGATACCCATCATTCCGCCGCTAAACTTCTTACCGCGATTTTTCCGTTATTGGGCCATGACCAAAAGGTCGCAATAGAACGAACGATTGTGGGCTTGCCCACCGAAAGGCGCAAAGATGAACCGGACGAAGGTGAAATGGAACTGTGGCGCGGACTTTATTTGGGTTGTATAAAACCCGACGCACTTGTCACAACTGAGGCGAAGGATTTGCAGGCGAAATTGAAACAGGCAAATGAAATCCGTTATAATGCCCCGCCATTTCGAAGCGAATCTTCATTTGGAGGGAGTACGGATTGGTCGGACTATGTACCTGGTGTTCGAAAGGATGAACTGCAAACGCCAGTACACCTCGAAGCTAAGGAATGGGAAAGGAAGTTGACAGGTCACCAAAACGGCGACCACTTGAAATCTCCGTCCTCTCCACAAGATCAACTTTGGATCGACTTGGAGGGCGCATACGATTTTGTCATAACTAGACGGGCAAAAGACATAAATCCAGCAATTGCGGACATCGTTTGGGGGCATCTCGTAAGCCTCGCAGAAAGAATGGTAAGGGCTGCGTCCAAACCGGCCAGCGACCAACGACTCTCGTTTCTAAAAACAGTTTTTTTGACCGCTGCTAAAGACCCTAACCCAGTAGTATCGCCGGACACAGAACAGCATTTTGCCGAAGCACCCAGCTGGGGTTCACCAAGTCCACGTATTGACGCTGCCGAAGCTCTGGTGGGTTGGGGACGTGAATTTAAATTTCTCGATGATGAAATTCGCAACGCTTTAAGAACGCTTTTAAAGGATACTCATCCGGCAGTTCGATTTCAAATTCTTGGTTCTTGTAATGCACTTTATGATATTGATCAATACCTAATGTGGGAATTGATAAACGAGGGAGTTAAAAGTGAAACAAATGTAGCGGTTTGGGGCGGACTGCTTGGGGCTTTGGACAGGATTTCTCCCGCACATCCGGACAGGGTGGCTGCTCTAATATTTGAATTCTTATCGAGATTTCCCCGCCCAACGGAGTCCAGCCGAAACCCGGCTGACACCGCGATTGGGATATTAGGAGCCCTTTTTATTCGAAGCGGCCACAAAGTTGCTACTGATTTTGTTTATCAAATGATCGCTGAGCCGGCGAAGCATTCACACTCTTTATCAATATTGAGCCAGAGTTTTCGTCAGGCGCTTGCAGTTGGACTCGGAAATGAAGCAACAGACTTTCAAAAACAAGTCCATACTCGCGCATTGGATTTCACCTTGCGTGCCGTTCAGTCCGCAAAAGACAATCTCATTACTCTCCTCGCCCAGTACCAAGATCCAAATTCTACAAACAAGGAGACGATAGCAAGCGATGCGACCGCGATTGTTAAGCTTCTAGACGCAATAAACATGCAAATATTTTTTGCCTCCGGAGCCCACGATGCACAATCACGTAAGTCAGTGGATATAAATTTGCCCCCCCGCGAAGCGTTCTGGAGGGATGCCGCTCCCATAATCGGCTTGCTTGTGAGTGTTGAGAGTGCGCACATTGCATTTCATCTTGCAGAAACACTTGAATATCTAATTCCAGCTGACCCGGAGGAAGTTTTTCGCCAGTTAGTCATTCTCGTAAGGCATGCCAACAGAGACGCCTTCGCCCAGGAGTCACTTGCAGTGGGTGTCATCACCAGGATAATTGAGCGCTATTTAGCAGACTACGGTGATATTTTCACGAATCATGAAGACTGTCGGAAGGGACTGATCGAGATACTCGATGCATTTGCAGCTGTCGGATGGCCTGAAGCCCGTCGATTAATCCGTAATCTTTCGCGGATTTACCGGTGATGTATGGTCACAAACGCACGAACAGTCTTTTTTGAAGGGATCAAGGCTTTCAACGAAAAGTTGTTGAAGGAACTTTCCGGTCGCCTTTTCACCGACTCCCGTGTTCCAAAGGCAGTCCAGGATGAGCTGCTTGAACATCACACCAGAGTATTTGTGCTGGATAAATTGCTATTCGCTTTGGGGTGGAAACTGGAAGGAGGCGCCGGCGCGGCGTCCAACATGGTGACTGAAGCGTTCCTAAAATCTGCCCAAAAAAAGGAATCAATACTATTCCTTGATTACCTCGGCTATGAGGGGAACACGGATGTTCCGCTACTTGTGTTCGAGGCCAAGAGATTTGCGGCTATTCCTCCCAAGCAATTACTCGAGATCGGTCGTTCAAATACACAGCAGGGTCAATTTGCATCCACTAGAGAAGCTTTATGTGCCGCATTTAAAGATCCAAGCTGGCTTCAAGGGGAATGGCATGAGCACGTTGATCAACTTACGCGCTATTACAAAGCTGTTTTGAAGCAATACAAACGGCCGCCCGCTGTCATGGCGATCGGTAATGGCGAATGGCTCGTCGTGCTTAAAGAACCAGAAGCCACCTTCAATGGGAAGGGGACAGCAGCATCTTTTCTTGTTTTTGAGTCCGAAAATCGCGAAACAAGTCCTGCCATTGGCGCTGTGTACCAGGAATATTTCAAAGAAATATATGAAGCCTTGGCTTTCATCAATTTGTGTAAAACTACCACTGGTATGCCACCGGAGCTTATTCCGAACGCAGTCAAGACAGCCAAGCAAGTGAAAATAATGCGAGGCGTACGGTTGGGATACAGTGGTGTTCCAAGACTCAAGAGTTCTATATATCCCCTAATTGAAGTGGAACCGGTCGCGTTTGTGCGCGGCGCAAGCGGACCTTGGATTCTGATTGAAATTACGGCCGATGGCATCAACATGCCGCATGATCTCAGCGGTCTAAAGAATCATTTGGCCGAAGTTCAAAACCGCTCCGATCAACTTCTTGCCCGTTTAAAGCAAAATCTGCAATTTGAACCTATCGAAGTCAGTATTGTCGACCATTACGCCGACACGGATTCATTTTCTTCTCGTTGCGGCGTTACGAGCGAAGGAATTTGGGAGCCGGGAATGGACAGTTATTTGCTTGTAACCGGCTCTTTTTCCCATTTCATTTTGCCGGAGCCACAAATCCCAAATTGCCCCAAACATTTTTGGAAAAATTGCGATCCAGGCATTGACGGTCGCCATCCACAAACGGGCGGCCTATCCAACCCAAGTTTTGTTGGAACCAAAGCATTTTTCGGTGAAGGGACCAGTCACCACTGCGCCGCCGGTTCAACCCACGGCAATAAATTGATGCCCCACGACAAACTCCGAACAACGGATTTCGGCCATAGAAGTTCAGAGGACGGTGAACATTTTTGTGAAATTTTTGACTTTGAGCAAATGCTTTGCTGCCAGACCTGTGTATATGTGGAGGTTTGCTCACAGTCAAAACTGTTCAAGCTCCCATGTATACCACGCTAACGGCGGCGGTCATGTTTAGAAGTCTGGCTATTTGCCACGCCGGAAGCCGCAGAAGTGGGACTTAAAGCATGTTTCTGCAAACTTTAAAGCAATTGGTTTCCTGGCAAATGCGAGGAAACCGGCTCGTGAAGCAATGCGAGCATGAAAAATTGGGAGCATTTTAAAGCATAACGGTTCCACTGCAAATTTCTACAAAACATGTTTAACGGCGCATTTTGCGATGTGCTCTTCGACGGTTCGGCAGCGCTCTTGGATGGCCAATTCGATGATCCGGTCCGGCTGGCACGTTGTGCCTGACAGGGAGGCAGTGGCGATCGTGGCAGCCGGTCGGGTCGTTCGTTAACGAGCCTTCGCAGCGGGCGATGCCTCCTCGGAAAGGGCGTTGATTTCTGGTGGAAAGGTGGTGGCTTGAAAGCGGCGTCGTAGTGGAGGCAACCAAGGTTGACGCCCATCTGTTGGAGACAACGCCCCACGTCATGGTCCCCCAATCATGCTGCGGATCCGGTCGAGGATGGCCGATTTTTGGATGGGCTCGTCAAGCTTTCGGCGAGGGCTTGTGTTTTGTCCGAGGTATCCCTCATCCGTTTAAGGTGGGAAATCAGTTTCTTCGGTTGCTGACTGTGCCGATGCAGCGGCAGTCGACGCAGCCAGCATTTTGCGCATGACATCGCCGACGCGGGCACCTGAGCGATTATTCCTTCAGACATGATATCGCTGACCGCTCGCCCCAACCCGGATCGATCCTCGGACCGGGCGGCGCAACGAAAATATTCCAAAGCGACGTCATCGTCCATGAGTTCATTTGGTGGCATAGCTTGCTCTTTGGTTGATTGTGATTTTTTTAGGGCCCTTGCTGGCGGCGTGTGCCCCTAATAATTCCGACCAGGTCAGGGCGGCTTTCTGCGGCGCTGGCAACGCTGGCTTTATTGTGTTAGCAGGCAACAAACAGCGCGGGTGCCTCAGAAGATAAGCGGATAGAATCGGTTTGTTTAAAAACGCCATGGACGTCAATTCGTAAATACTGAAATTATGGTAATACCAGCCATTGTAGATCACCCCCCAAGTGGCTTCATTTTCGCGGAACAACTGCGATAGTAGAATTAAATGTTGGGATCCGAGTTTTTTTGCGTCCCGTGATAAGTTGCACTGCGTCAATTGCAAGGTGCGGAAGCCGTGCCGCCGCAAAAAATTCAGCATGGATTCATCGGACGTGTGGGCCAGACGTTTCCGGTCCTGAAGGATTTCCGGAGCGACCCCGGTCAACAACGACAAAGCGCACACACCACACGCGAGGTTGAGCCGATCCGTGGTGAATAAAAACGGATTAAAAAAGGACGTCGTGAAATCTTTAAAATTTGCACGACGTCCGCGGTAGCTGCCTTTTTCCACAGCGCCTGTTTGTTACCAGGTTTTGCCGGGGAATCTTTCCGCCGAGGTCTTCGGAGGATTTTGCACAGTCGTCGCGGTGGGCGGCGGCGTTTTGGTTTTGGCGGTTGGTTTGGCGGGTTTGGTTTTTTTGTTTTGTTTTGGCATAAGATTTTTAACTTTGTTTGAAAGGTGGATGGTTAGCGCCGCTTCAAGGAGCGAGCACCCTCACTTGGCCTCAGTTCCGGTGGTGGCAGCCTTGATTGGATGCAGCGCCAGGTCGGTTCGCTGCCAGACAATCTCGCCGGCGCGATTTCGAAGCTTACCTTGACGGGCGCTCTCAAAGACCAGTCCCCGTTTGGAGAGCTCTTCCATGACCCAGTCGCAGGCTTGCGTGAACGCTTTTGATTGCTCGTCGCCCACGTTCTCCTTGGACCATATGTCTAATTGGAAAATCAGATCTCGGATTAATTCGTGCACTCCGTCCGCGCGCGCCGCGAGGATCGGAAAATACGTCCCTTCCTTTTCACTATCGAATTCCAAAGTCAGTTTCATGTTGTTGCTTTTATTAGGAACCGCTTCATACTCTTTACAAGTCGGCTCGTTGCGTTGGGGTTGCCACGAACCGCCCGATCTCCGCTCCGCGCCGATCGCTGGATTTCGGCCATTTCGTGTCGGCTCAAAACCACCATCAATGCTTTCCATCAAACACGAATCTTTCGATCGGGCAAGCAGAGTCCCTCCTATGGGATTCAATCCCAGATTTTGGACCCCAGTTCGGTTAACCGAACTCGCTGATCAACGCAGGATTTTTACTTGGAGGGTGCTTCCGGGCGAGCCGGCGACCTCCAGACAGCTGAATTGCGTCCCTTTTAGAACCGGAGGCTCGCCCGGGCCAAATTCATCGGCCAGCACCAGATGCCGGCCGAGGGACAGTTTCAGAATCTCCGCCCGTTTGTGGGGGGCCCGCAGCCAGACGCCGTCCAGTAAGAGCATCGGCGCCGCCTCGCGAATCTTCGGCCAGAGGTGATTTACTTTTCGGAGCGCCATTTCGGAACTCAAATCCGACGCCAGGTAGAACGCGCGATTTAAGGGCACCAGGCGACCGGGAGGCTTGCAGATCAAACCGGCAATCGGTCGATGATTGGCGTCCTGCTGGGAAAAGCTATTGCCGATGGCGCTCAGCAGGAAATGCCGTGCATAATCTGATTGACCGGAGATCAAAGTTAAACCGGCGGGGCGGCTGAGCAGGGATCGCACGTGGTCAATGATTGCCGGTTCGCTCGCCAAGCACGCATGATCGAGGGTCGGCAGGATCCGACAGTGGCCCCGCACAAAAGCATTTCGTTCACTTTCGGGAAGTCGCTCGAGCAGGCCGAACAGTAGCTGAATGGCAGGATTTTGAACGTGCGTGAACCAATTCGAAAGCGTGCTTCTAGGCAATCCAAACATCTTCCCAAGCTGTGTGAATTCGATCTCATAACCGGCGTTGAGGTTGAGGCGCTGTCGGAGTTCAACCAGAATTCGATGGCCGGGCTTGGGGTAGTTGGGGGAAGTAAGAACTCCTATTTCTGTGGCTGCAAGAGGCGTTTTTTTGTTCATGCCTTTCTTGTTGGACGGCATTCTCTAAAAACATCGACCGCTTGGACAGATTAGCGTTGTAGAGCTGCCACATCGGTCGGAGGAGTTCACGAACAGTCTTAAAGAACACTCGACCCAAAATGGTTGCCGCCAATCCATTTAAATTGGGGACTCGTACACGGAGTTGGTGATGATTTGTGCCGGTCTGGAAATTCCTCGTCCAACTGGGGGTTATTGGTTTCGGCGTCAGCACGGCGGAGCATCCTAGCAAGTTTCTTTTCCGCCACTACCGGAAGGAAAGCAAACAGAGATTCCATTTCGACGGAGGTTACCCGCCCCAAACGGCCTGAGCGATCCAACCCTTTAAGAATCCTTCAAACTGGTCGAGCTGATTGTTGGTGCCGTGGACGAATTTTTGCTCTTGGTTCTCGAAAAGCGCGACGCCAAGTCCACATTTATTCTGGAGCCAAATGAATGTGGTGCCCTTGAATCCGATCATGAGCCGTGTTTCCAAACCGATAGCCGAAGCTTGTGACATAAGCTCTTCGAGGCGAGATTTCGGCAAAATGTCCGCGGTGTTGGGCGAGGTTGTTGATTTCATAAATTCGGCAATTTAGTCAGTTAATCAACGTTTTGGGGAATTGGCAGATCAAGCTGTGCGGCCTTTTCAGGATTCAAATTCTTTTTGGCTGCTACGTCCTCATAATCTTCCAAGGAAGAAACCTTCACCAGTGCACGCTGCCCGTATGCGATGTGGACGGCCCGGGAGTTGTGCCCCAAAGCCTCCTCAGCCTCACGGCGGGGATAGCCTGATTTGCGGGCTCGCTCCGCCCATGAGTAGCGGTATGAATGAAGCGTCACCCCTCTGATGCCGAGGCCATGGCACCGTTGCCGGAATTCATTGGCACGATCCTTGGCTTTGACTTTGGCCAGATTGGGAAACAAGGGTCCAGCCTTTGGCAGCGACCGGAGGATTGCTTCACACCTTTTTCCGATCCGAATGAGCGGCGGCTTGATATCCGTCTCATCTAGGCCAGCCAACTTCTGCCGGTCATAACACACGGTGTAATCGGTCCAATCGATGTCCTCCGCCTCGAGGTTCGCGACGTCGGATTGGGAACCGCCCAGATGCCAAAAGAGCTCGTAAAAATTGCGGCGCTCCACATTCTTTTCCCTCGCGACGATTTTTAGATGCTCGTCGTGCTTAATTGCCCGTTTTTTCTTGAATTTGACGGGTGGCCAGAGCTTTTTGGGGAGTGCCGGCCATGGCAGCCAGTTCATGCCGACGCAAAAGTTCTGTAACCGTCGCAGAAATGTATTGGTACTGACGGTGCCTGCGGTGACGACGTCAAGCAACTGTTCGGCACGCGTTTCCAACAAAACAACTTTTAGGATCGGCTCAAGCACCTTCTCTTTAGAAAACCTGACCAAACGAGCCCGATTCTCACTTTCTGCGGGTTTGCTCGCGATCAAAGCTTCAAGAGCCATCCCCCAAGTACGAGTCGCGATTGCTGGATCAGAGGCGGACAAGTAAACCCGGGCTTTTTGGAGGTTGAACGCAGGTTCACGGGATGACTCGTTTCGGGCCACAAGAATCTCCGTCGCCCTGCCTTTGTCCTTCGTCTCGAGACTGGAGCGCTTGCCGGACTCATTATCGTGGAGGTAATAAATGCCTCCGAGACTCCGATAGGCTATCAAACGGAATCGATTTTTCACAATGACGAGCATTCCCCACGATAGCAGGGTATTGGTTGGAGGTGTGATTCCGATAGATGTGGAACCAAGCCGAAGGAGGTGGAACCGTACGGTGTGTGTTTTTGGTATAGATTCCGGTAAAAAATGGGGGTAGAACACCCCAAAACCAATCCAAAAACCCTCCAAAACCAAGGGGTTCTGGGATTGGAGGCGAGGGTCGGAATCGAACCGACGAATGAGGCTTTTGCAGAGCCCTGCCTTACCACTTGGCTACCCCGCCACACTGAATTGTCAGACTAATTTTGATTTGCTGCCGAAGCAAGTTCAAGTTTCATCCGTGAACTGTCTTAATGGACGAATCCCAGCCGGAATCTTTGCGTCCACAGCTCCTTCGGCGTGACAATTCCCATAGGCGTGATAATGCCGGTGATCAAATCTGGCGGCGTCACGTCAAATCCCGGGTTGTGCGCCCCACTCGTCGGGTTCGCCACCCGAATATAAACTGCTTTTGCTGATTTTTGGCTTAGAATTTTGGACTTCGGACTGGATTCCACACCCCACGCGCCCAGCACTTCGCTCTCGGGCCGTTCTTCAATCGGAATGTCGAAGCCGCGTTTCAAATTCCAATCTATTGTGGAAAGCGGAATCGCCACGTAAAAGGGAATGCCATGCCGTTTCGCCAAAACTGCCTTGGTGTAGGTGCCGATTTTGTTCGCGACCTCGCCGGTGCGGCCCAGCGTGCGGTCGCTGCCGACAATGACCAGGTCGATTTCGCCGCGCTGCATCAAATGGCCGGCGGCGTTGTCGGCGATGATCTGGTGGGAAATCTTTTGCTGGGCGAGTTCCCACGCAGTGAGCGTGGCGCCTTGGGAGCGCGGGCGGGTTTCGTCGCAGAAAACATGAAATTTTTTGCCCTGCTTCTGGGCGGCATACATCGGGGCGGTGGCGGAGCCGATGTCCACAAAGGCTAGCCAGCCGGCGTTGCAGTGGGTCAGGATCCGCATGCCGTTGCGAATGAGCTTTGCCCCATGCCGCCCAATGGCTTCGCAATGCTGCACGTCATTGCTGGCAAATTCCTCGGCGGCGGCGAGCGCGAGCGACTGTTGCTCCTCCACGGTCCGGCCGGCACGCATCGCGGTGCGGACATCGTTCATGGCGTTGACCGGATCTACAGCCGTGGGTCGCGCGGCTTTGAGGGTTTGATAAACGGTTTTGATATGCCGGCGAAATTCCGGCAGCCGGCGTCCGCGGAAGGCCAGCGCACCTTGGGCCAGGCCATAGGCGGCGGTGGCGCCGATGGCGCCCGCGCCGCGCACAATCATCTCCTGGATGGCGGCGGCGGTGGCGCGGAAATTACCGGTGGCGACGATTTTGAACTCATGCGGGAGCAGCCGTTGTTCGATGAGCAGGATGGCGTTGTGCGTGCGGTCGAAGGCGACGGTGCGATGGTGTTGCGTGCGGCCATGGACGGTGACGTTCATTCGTGGTTGAACCGGATCGAGTTCAGCCGACTTTGACTTTCATCCGGCGGATTTTGGCCTTGATGTCCTGGTAAATGGGCTGCTGACGGAGCTTGCGGAGGTCCGGATCCTTGCTCAGCCAGGCGAAATCCCGGTAGCCGAGCTGCAGCGCCTTTTCCAGCATGAAGACGGCGCGGTCGAACTGTTCGGTGAGCGAGTAGCTGCAGGCGAGGTTGTAATAAACCAGGGGATTGCGCGGTTCCAGCCGGGCGAGGCGTTCATCCACCTGCAGTCCTTCGGGGTAGCGGCCGCGTTGCGTATAATGGTCGCCCAGCAGTTGCAGCGCATCCACGTAATCGGGATCGCGGCGAACCAGCCCTTCCATGAACCCGATTTTGACGTCGAGGTCGCGCTGGGTGGCGCGGCTTAATTTTTTTCTGGCACTGCTTTTGACCGGCATACAACGCGGGCAGTTTTTCCAAGCCAGGAACCCAAGTCAAGCGAGGTTGCGAAAATTTTTGTGGAATTTTTAACCGCATTGTCACAACACTATGCCCGGGTTTTCCCGCAATCTAATGAAAGCTTTTGTCACCGGGGCCTCCGGATTCATCGGGTCGAATCTTGTTCACGAACTGGTCACCCTTGGCCATCGCGTGAAGGCCCTGCTCCGTCCGAACTCCGATGAGCGCGGCCTGGCTGGCACCAGCTTTGAGCGCGTGACCGGCGACGTTTCCGACCTCAAATTGCTGGAGCGTGAGCTGGAAGGCTGCGACTGGTGTTTTCACGTCGCGGCGAGCTATCATTTGTGGCTGCGCGATTACAAACCGATGTACGCGGCGAATGTCGAGGGCACGCGCAACGTGCTGGAGGCCGCGGGCAAGGTCGGCTGCAGGCGCATTGTCTATACCAGCACCGTGGGTTGCGTCGGCCTGCCCAAGCTGGTGGATGGCCGGCTGGTGCCGTCCACGGAATTGGACGTGATAGCTGAAACGCAATTATCAAATCATTACAAAATTTCAAAATGGCAGGCAGAATGCCTGGCCGTAAAACTGGTGCACGCTGGGCTGCCTATCGTCATCGTCAATCCCACCGCGCCTGTTGGGCCGCGGGATGTGAAACCGACGCCGACCGGCCAGGTCATTGTGGATTTTCTGAACCGCAAATTGCCGGCGTATGTTGAAACAGGATTGAACTGGGTCCACGTCCGCGATGTGGCGGCCGGGCACATCCTCGCGGCGGAGAAGGGGACCGTTGGCGAACGTTATATTCTCGGCAATCAGGATGGGAATTGGACCATGAAGGAAACTTTGGCCGCGCTGGAGGAAATCACCGGTATCCGGGCGCCGCGGACCAGGATTCCGTTCCAGGTGGCGTTGGCGGCGGCACACGTGGACGAATTCATTTCGAAGTTTACCGGCAAACCGCCGAAGGCGCCGCTGGCAGGCGTGCGCATGGCCAAATATAAGATGTGGTTCAACCCGGCCAAGGCGATCCGCGAACTCGGCCTGCCGCAAACGCCGCCCAAGCAGGCGCTCGCCGATGCCGTGGCCTGGTTCCGGGCGAACGGGTATGCGAAATGAAACCGGACGCCTGATTTTGCGGCGGTTTTGACAAAACTTGGCTTGCCAAGCGTCCAAGCTTGTGAAAAGTTTCACGAACAATTTATGGCACATGTCAAACTGCACATTCCGGGACCGGTTGAAGTCAGCGAAAAAACCTTCAAGGCGTTTTGCTCGCCGATGATCGGCCATCGCGGCCAGGGGTTCAAAGACCTGTACGCGAAAATCCAGCCGCAGCTCCAGCAACTGCTTTACACAAAGCAGCTGGTTTACATCTCCACTTCCAGCGCGTGGGGTGTGATGGAAGGCGCCATCCGCAACCTGGTTGCTAAAAAGGTCCTGAACTGCATGTGCGGCGCGTTCTCGGACAAATGGCTCGACGTCTCCAAGCGCTGCGGCAAGCCCGCGGAGGCGTTGCAGGTTGACTGGGGCTCGCCCATCCGCGCGGCACAAATTGATGCGAAGCTCGCCACCGGCCAGTTTGACGCGCTCACCGTCATTCACAATGAAACCTCGACCGGCGTCATGAGCCCGCTGGCCGAAATCGCGGCGCTGAAGAAAAAATATCCCGACGTGATGTTCATCGTGGACGCGGTCAGTTCAATGACGGCCACGAAGATCGATTTTGACTCGCTGGGCATTGACGTGCTGCTGGCCGGCACGCAAAAGGCGTTTGCGCTGCCTCCGGGCACGGCGGTGTTTGCCTGTTCCCCGGCGGCCCTGGCCAAGGCGGCGACGCTGAAGGATCGCGGTTACTATTTTGACTTCGTCGAGTTCCAGAAAAACGCCGAGCAAAGCATGACGCCAAGCACGCCGAGCATCGGCCATGTTTATGCGCTGGCTTCCAAGCTCGAGGATATTTTTGCCGAAGGTTTGGAAAAGCGTTTTGCCCGCCACACCAAATTGGCGGGAATGACACGCGCGTGGGCGGCGAAACATGGCTTCACCCTGTTCCCGGAAAAGGGATTCGAGTCGGTCACGCTCACCTGCGTCAACAACGGCGCGAAGCCCGGCGGCCGCACTGTGGATGTGGCCAAGCTGCAGAAGCTGGTCAAGGACCAGGGTTTCCTGATTGATGGCGGGTACGGAAAGATCAAGGGAACGACCTTCCGCGTCTCGAACATGGGCGACGAAACCGAGGCGACGATGAACCAGCTCTACGCCGCGCTCGACAAAGGAATGTCTCAGCTCTGATCCGGGCTTGGTTGATTTTGGCCGGCAATCCGTGCGGACGGGCTGCCGGTTTTTCTTTTCGTAGGCGGCCTTTGCGGCAAGACTGAAACGTGCAAACCGACTCCGGCTATCAGCTCGTCCGCCTGAACAATGGCATTTGTTCCGTGCGTTCGCTCGCCGATGGTGAAACTTTCCATCCCGTGGTCGGGCCGGTGGCCGAGGCGGAGGCGCTTTATGTCAATCAACTCCGGTTGCGCGAACGCCTGAAAAATCACGCCGGCGAATTCATAATCTGGGATGTCGGTCTCGGTGCCGCCGCCAACGCGCTGGTGGTGTTGCGGGCCACGCGGGAGATTGCGGGAACGGTCCGGCTGGTGAGCTTTGACCACACGGCCCGGCCGCTGGAATTCGCCCGGCAGCATGCCGCCGAGCTTGGCTACTTTGGCGGTTACGAGGAGTACCTGCCGGTGTTGCTCCGCGACCACCGGGTGGCGTTTCAGAACGGGTCGCAGTCGGTGGTATGGGAATTTCACCTGGGCGATTTTCCGGCGTTGATCTCAACCCGCCAGGCCGCCGATCCCGCCAAATTTTCACTGCCGCCGCCGCACGCCATTCTCTTTGACGCTTTTTCGCCGGCCAGGAATCCGGCGATGTGGACGCTGCCGTTGTTCACCGATTTGTTCCGCCGGCTGGACCCCAAACACCCCTGCGCGCTGCCGACGTATTCACGCAGCACCATCCTGCGCGTGACGCTCCTGCTGGCAGGCTTTCACGTCGGGGTCGGCCACGCCACCGGCGAAAAGGAGGAGACGACCATCGCTGCCAACACGCCGGAACTGCTGGCCGAACCGCTGGACCGCCGCTGGCTGGACCGCGCCCGGCGTTCCCACAGCGCCGAGCCGATGATCGAGGCGGTGTATCGCACCGCGCCGCTGTCGGCGGAATCGTGGGAAAGATTGCGCCAGCACCCGCAATTCGGCTAATCTTTATTGTGGACCACCACACTCAATTTGCCGACCTGTTTGCGTCTCCGGAACCGATGCTGGCGCTGGCGCCGATGCAGGATGTGACGGACCTGCCGTTCTGGAAATTGATGGCGGGCTATGGTGGCGCAGATGTTTATTACACGGAATATTTCCGCGTTCATCCCACCTCCAACCTGGAAAAATACATTCTAAAATCCGTCACGCAAAACCCGACGGGCCGGCCGATAGTCGCCCAGATGATTGGCAATGACATCCCGTCGCTGGTGCGAACGGTGCGGGAATTGCAACAGTATCCGATTGCGGCTGTGGACCTGAACCTCGGCTGCCCGGCGCCGGTGGTTTACCGCAAATGCGCCGGGGGCGGGCTGCTGCGCGAGCCGCGGCGGGTGGACGCCATCCTGGGCGCGTTGCGAGACGCGGTGAAGATCAAGTTCACCGTCAAGACTCGCCTTGGATTCGAGTCGCCGGGGGTTTTCGACGAGCTGTTGCCAATTTTTGCGAAGCATTCGCTGGACCTGCTGACTGTTCATGGCCGCACCGTGCGCGAGATGTATCGCAGCGAAGTGCATTACGAATACATCGCGCGAGCCGTGGCGGAACTGCCCTGTCCGGTGCTGGCCAACGGCAACGTACATTCGGCAAGCAACGCGGATGAAATCCTGAAAATCACCGGCGCGCGCGGGCTGATGATCGGGCGCGGGGCCATTCGCAATCCGTGGCTGTTCCACCAAATCCGCCAGCACCGGCGCGGCGAGGCCCTTTTCGTCCCCCGCGGGCTCGATGTGCTGGAGTATGTGCATTTACTTTATGAGGCGGTCTGTTCCCCGGAGGTGAGCGAGTCCGCGCAGGTGCAGAAGATGAAAAAGTACATGAATTTTCTGGGGTTGGGCGTTGATCCTGCCGGCCGGTTTCTGCATCACATCCGCCGGACAGACAACAAGGCAGATTTTTTTCGAATCTGCGGAGAGTTCCTGAATCACGATCAGCCGATGCCGTTGGAACCGTTCACGCTGGCGCCGACGGAGGCGGAGGCCATGGCTGGAGAACCGTGCTGAACGGACGGGCCAGAATCCTTCCATCGCGGGGAGCGCTGGCGTCTCCCCGGCCCGCGGCGTGTGACAATCTGAACTTGCGCCGCTGGCGGGATGCGCGAAACTTGGGGCGTGACCATGCAAAACGAGGCTGGAAAACCAGACGCGGGAGAGGAGCGATTGCGGTTGCCGGGCTGGTTGCTCATCATCCTGATTGGGCGCCATCCCAGGAAAACCCTGGTTCGCATTGTTGTTTTTCTTGTCACGTGTTTCGTGGTGTTCAACTTCATTTTATTGCCCATCCGTGTCGAAGGCATAAGCATGTTGCCGGCTGAAAAGGACCGGTCGGTAAATTTTGTCAACCGGCTCGCCTACCTCTGGCACGGGCCCCGCCGCGGAGACGTGGTCAGCATTCGCCTGGCCGGACCCCACGTGATGTATCTGAAGCGGGTCATCGGCCTGCCGGGCGAATCGGTGGCCTTTGTGGCCGGCCGGGCCTTGATCAACGGGCAGGTGCTGGACGAACCTTACGAGAAATTGCCGTGCGATTGGAACCATCCGCCGATCCAGCTCGGCCCGGATGAGTATTTTGTCGTTGGCGATAACCGGACCATGTCTTGGGATGACCATACGAAGGGCAAGGCCACGCGCGACCGCATCATCGGCAAAGCCCTCCTATGAAAATCGTATTCCGAATGGTGGTGTTGGCTGCGCTGGCGGCGTTGGGCGTCTGGCTGTGGTTGGTCGTGTTTCCCGACCCGGAAAAGGCCATCCGCAAGCGCCTGAACGAACTGGCCGCGACCGTCTCGTATTCACCCAGCCAGGGCAATCTGGCGCGGATTGCCGCCGTTCAGCGCCTGGCCGGATATTTCGGCACCAATGTGGAAGTGAATATTGATGTGCCCGGCCGGGTCCAGCATACCCTGGTGGGCCGCGAAGAAATTACCCAAACGGCCCTGGGCGCGCGCGCGGTGGTCAGCAGCCTCCGCGTGAAGTTTCCGGACATCAACGTGACCGTCGCGCCGGACAAACAATCCGCGGTGGCGGATGTTACCCTGGATGCAACCATTGCGGGTGAGGCGGACCAACTGGTGCAGGAACTGAAATTTACGATGCAGAAGATTGATGGGCGATGGTTGATCACCCGGGTTGACACGATTCGCACGCTTTCCTGGCGCCCGAACACGGCCGCGCATCATTTTGAACTTTGAACCGGCGCCCGTTCCTTTCATAGTCTAGGCATGAACGTTTTCGTCACCGGCGGCGCCGGTTATATCGGGTCCATCTGCACGGAAGAACTGCTCAATGCCGGCCATCAGGCCACGGTTTATGACAATCTGACCGAAGGCCATCGCTCGGCGGTGGATCCGCGCGCAAAATTTATTTTGGGCAAGCCCGAGCAGGAAGGGGACATCCTCAACGCCGTCAAATCCGCCAAACCGGACGCCATCATGCATTTCGCCGCCAATGCGCTGGTCGGCGAATCCATGACGAATCCAAAGAAATATTTCCACAACAACGTGGTCAACGGCCTCAAACTGCTCGATGCCGCCGTCGAGTGCGGCATCAGTAAATTCGTGTTCAGCTCCACCTGCGCCACCTACGGTCCGCCGGATCGGGTGCCGATGACCGAGGATCTGCCGCAACGCCCCATCAATCCCTACGGCGAATCCAAGCTCATGTTCGAGAAAATCCTCCTGTGGTATCGGGAGATTTACCGGCTGGATTTCATCGCCTTCCGCTATTTCAACGCCGCCGGCGCGAGCGGGAATTTTGGCGAACATCATCGCATCGAGACGCACCTCATTCCCAACGTCCTGATGGTGGCGCTCGGCCAGAAGCCGCAATGCGAGATTTACGGCGCGGATTATCCGACGCCCGACGGCACGTGCATCCGCGATTACATCCACATCAAGGACCTGGCGCAGGCGCACATTCTTGGGTTGCAGCCGGGGAAGACGGGTTTTTACAACCTCGGCAACGGCGATGGCTATTCCGTAAGGCAGGTGATCCAGACCTGCGAGAAAATCACCGGCAAAAAAATCCCGATCGTCGAAAAGCCGCGCCGGCCCGGCGACCCGCCAAAACTGGTTGCCTCCGCCGGGAAGGCGATGCAGGAACTGGGTTGGAAACCGCAATACCCCAAGCTGGAAGACATCGTGGCCACGGCCTGGGCCTGGCACAAAAAGAATCCCGCCGGGTATCCTGACTGAAATTTACGGTAACTGCCTCGTGGCACGTAAAACTGAAAAAGGCCATGCACATTCCGGATGGATTCATTGACGGCAAAACGGCAGCGGTCGCGGCCGTGATTTCTGCTGTTGGTGTTGGCTTCGCACTCCGGCAGGTGCGCCGCGAGCTGCCGCCCCGCCGCGTGCCGTTGCTCGGCCTGTCGGCGGCGTTCTTGTTTGCGGCGCAGATGGTCAATTTTCCAGTGGCGGGCGGAACGTCGGGCCATCTGGTCGGCGGCACGCTGGTGGCGGCCCTGCTGGGTCCGAGCGCGGCGGTGGTGGTGGTGACGACGGTGCTCGTGGTACAATGTTTTTTGTTCCAGGACGGCGGCGTCACGGCGTTGGGCGCCAATATTTTCAACATGGCCATCATCAATTCCGTGGTGGGATACCTGATTTACCGGATGGTTTGCCGTTGCTTGCCGGGGATTCGCGGGCGGGTGACGGCGATTGCCTTTGCCGCGTGGTGTGCGACGGTGCTGGCGTCCGTCAGTTGTGCCGGCCAGCTGGCGTCTTCGGGCACCATCCCTTGGTCGGTGGCGTTTCCGGCCATGACGACGGTGCATCTGTTCATCGGAGTTGGCGAAGGTTTGATCAGCGCGCTCGTGTTCCTGGCGGTTTATCGCGCCCGGCCTGACTTGATCACTGAAACGACGCAGACGGGCCAACCGCAACGACTCGGCGAGTTGGTTCGCCACGGTCTGCTGGTCACACTGGGCGTTGCAGTGTTCATTGCCCCGTTTGCGTGTTCGTGGCCGGATGGATTGGATTCGGTGGCCGCAAAATTTGGTTTCAACCATAAAATGGCGGCACCCTTGCTGCCCGCGCCGGCACCGGATTATCAAGTGCCCGGAATACATTGGGCGATTGGCGCAACGGCACTGGCGGGCGCCGCCGGTTCGTTGATTGCCTTTTTGCTGGCGCTGCTCATGGGGCGCTGGCTGGTGCCCCGGCCGAAAGAATCGTGAGCATATATTTGGTCCATCATCATCACGGCCGGCCCGGCAGCCCGATGCACCGGTTGCCGGCGGCGCCGAAGATGGGCATTGCGCTCATCATTATTGTGGCCACCGTGCTGGCGCCGGTTCAATGGCGGGCCTGGTTCATCACCGTGGCAGCATTGCTGGTTTTGGCGGCACTGTTGAGCCGATTGCCACCGTTTTTTTTATTCCGGCGGTTGCTGGTCCTATCACCTTTTGTTTTGGGCGTGGTGGTGGTGAACGCTTTTCAACCCTCGGGTCGCGTCAACTGGCTGGGCGTGGCGTTAAAAAGTGTTTTGTGCCTGCTGACGGTCATTTTGGTTTCAAATACCACCCCCTTCGGCCAGATTTTGCGGGTGCTCAAATCCCTTCGCGTGCCGGCATTGCTCATCACCACCATCGCGCTCATGCACCGCTACCTTTTCGTGCTGCTGGATGAATCCGAGCGGATGCATCGGGCGCGGGCCAGCCGCACCTTTTTGCGCGGGCGGCGATTCCACTGGCACGCGCTGGCCACCGTGGTCGGGCAGCTTTTCATCCGCGCCACGGAACGGGCCGAGCGCATTTACGACGCCATGTGCGCGCGAGGCTGGAAATGAACACTGCCATTGAAATCTCCAACTTGAAACACCGTTACCACGACGGCACGGAGGCGTTGCGCGGGGTGAGTTTCCGCATCGCGCCCGGTGAATGCGCCGCTTTGCTCGGCCCGAACGGTTCCGGCAAATCCACACTGTTGTTGCATTTGAACGGCATTTTGCCGGAAAAGTTGTCCGGCGATGGCGCGGTCAAAATTCTGGGCGAGCGCATCACACTGGAAAATCTTGAAATGGTCCGCCGGCAGGTCGGGCTCGTATTTCAAGATCCCGACGATCAACTTTTTTGTCCCACGGTGCAGGAAGACGTGGCCTTTGGCCCGGAACAGCTTGGTCTCGCCGATGCGGAAATTGCCATCCGCGTCCAACGGGCGCTGGCGCAGGTCGGCCTCGCCGGTTTCGGCCACCGCGCCACGCATCATCTGAGTCACGGCGAAAAACGCCGGGTGTGTCTGGCCGGCGTGCTGGCGTGCGAGCCGGCCATTCTGATTTTGGACGAGCCGACGAGCGACCTCGATCCGCGCGGCCGGCGGGAATTCAAGGCGCTCCTCCGGCAGATTCCCGCGACCAAGCTGATTGCGACCCACGATTTGGAACTGGTGGTGGAGCTGTGTTCGCGGGTGATCGTGCTGGATCGCGGTTCGGTGGTGGCGGATGGTCCGATGGTGGAATTGCTCAACGATGAAAAACTCATGATGGAGCACGGCTTGGAGCGCCCGCATATTTTGCGGCATCACCATCCCCACTAATCCAAGCCGGCCGCAGTTATCAATATTTTTCTTCCCAATCCGGGTCGCCGGGTCTATTTTGCAGCGGCTTCCCGGTCAGAATGAACAGCTTGCGTTGGTAGTATTACGACGATGAAAACCATATTCCTGGTTGAGGACGATGCGGTGGTGGTGCATGTGTACCGTGCGAAATTTTTGCGCGAGGGCTTTCGCGTCGAAGTGGCCGAGGACGGCCTGGTTGCCCTGAAAATGCTGCCCACGCTCAGGCCTGATATCGTCGTGCTCGACCTGATGATGCCCAAGCTCAACGGCGTGGATGTTCTGAAATACATCCGTTCCAATCCTGATTTGAAGGCGACCCCGGTCATCATTCTTTCCAATGCCTCCATGACCAGCCTCGCGGGGGCGGCGGCGGCGATTGGCGCGGAAAAGGCCCTGGTAAAATCGAGCTGCACCCCCGGACAATTGATCGAGGTGATCAACAATCTCCTCAGCGGCACGGTGGTCGAATCCGACACAACCCAGCGGCTCGCCGTGTCGGCCCCGCCCGCCAAGCTGCCGTCCTGATCCAGAAATCGGCTTGCCAACCCCGGCCGCCATCCGGCATGATCCGACATGGCAGCGATGCGACAATTTGAATCCCTCGACGCCCAGTTTTATCCGGCCGCCGACCAGTTTTTTTCCGCGAACAACCATCTCGCCCTGACGTTCGACGACGTCACGCTGGCGACGCTCTACTCGGAGATACTGCCGCGCGACACGCAGCTCGATACGCAGCTCGCGGAGAGTCTGCGACTCAACATCCCGGTCATTTCGTCGGACATGGACACCGTGACCGAGGCGCGCATGGCCATTGCGATGGCGGCCAACGGGAGCCTGGGCCTCATCCATTACAACATGCCGGAGCGCCAGCAGCTTTCCGAGGTCAGCCGTGTCAAAAATCATGTGCACGGGCTGATCCAGGAACCGATCAAGGTCGCGCCTGACCAACTCATCGGCGATGTGCTGAAAATGATCGAGGAACGCAAGTTCGCCTTCGGCACCTTTCCGGTCGTGGACGACAAGGGCAAGCTCGTCGGCCTGCTTTCCGGCCACGTCGTCAAGCCGCGCTACGCCAAGCGCACGGTCGCCGACGTCCTGACGCCGCGCGCGCAGGTGCACACCATCCGCCAGAAGGAGCTCGGCAAGGACCCCATCGCGCACGCCGATAAATTTTTCAACGAACGGCCCGGCATCCACAAGCTGCTGGTGGTGGACGACAAGGACACGCTGCGCGGCCTGTTCACGATGAGCGACGTCGAGCGCATTACGCAGGAGCGCAGCGCGCAATTCAAGCCGGCGCGCGACGCCAATTTTCATCTCGTTTGCGGCGCGGCGGTCTCGGCCACGCGCAATGCCTTTGGTGAACTTGACCGCGAGCGCATCCTGAACCACGTCGGCGCGCTGGTGGAACGGGGCATGGACGTGGTGGCGGTGTCCACCGCGCACGGCCACAGCAAGGGCGTGGGCGACACGGTGAAAGTCCTGCGCGAGGCGTTTCCGAAACTGCCGATCATTGCCGGCAACGTCACCACCGCGGCAGGTGTCGAATATCTCGCCGATTGCGGGGCGAATGCCATCAAGGTGGGGCAGGGACCGGGTTCCATCTGCACCACGCGCATCGTCGCGGGGGTGGGCATTCCACAGATGACGGCGCTGTACGTCTGCTCGCGGGCGGCGTCGAAGAAAAAAGTTTCCATCCTCGCGGACGGCGGCATCACGAAGTCCGGCGACATCGTCAAGGCGCTGACGCTGTCGCAGGCGGTGATCTGCGGCGGCATCTTTGCCGGCTGCAACGAGGCGCCGGGCGAAGTCATTGAAATCGGCGGGAAATTTTACAAGCAATACCGCGGCATGGGCAGCCTGGCGGCGATGAAATCGGGTTCGGCGGCGCGCTACGGCCATGCGGCCAACCCGACGCAAAAGGTCGCGCCCGAAGGTGTCGAGGCGCTGAAGGAGGCATGTGGCTCGGTGGACCGCGTGCTGGCGCAACTCATCGGCGGCATCCAGTCGGGCATGGGCTATCTCGGCGCGGCGAACCTGGCGCAGCTCCGCGAGAAGGCGCGTTACACCCGGGTGAGCCCCGCCGGCATGCGCGAAGCAGCCCCCCACGACGTCGTGGAATTGAAGACGGGGAATTAACTGCTCGAATCAAACAACGAAGCATCCAAGCAACAAAGGGCTGATGAAAGGTTCCAACTTCGTTGCTTTGTTCCTTTGTTGTTCATCACGGGTCAAAACACAATCGGCTCGTTTAGCTTGCCGCATTGCACGCAGCGCGAGCGGTCCACGTCCGCGTCGTCCGTGTAAACGTAGCCGCACTTCTGGCAGCGGAAGATCCGGTCCTCCGGATGCGTCGGGCCGAAGCGGCGGCGGCGCATTTCGGAATAAATTCCCAGGGCGCACAACCCGCCCAGCAGCAGGGTCAGATAGGTCACAATCAGCGCGGGAATGCTCATGTTACGGGATGGCCGGCGCGTTGGTGGCGGGCGGCGGCAACGTGTGCCAGTCAAAAATCATCCGGCCGATGGTCAGATCCGAGGACGGGGTGAAGCGCACGCTTCGCGCAATTTCCAGCGCACGTTGATCGGCGGCGGCATAACCGCTCGGCGCCAGCAGCACGGTGGAGATCACGTTGCCCGCCGCATCCACCAGCACCTGCACCACGCTCGGCGCCAGCACGTCCGCATACAGCCAGTCGGTCAGGGTTGCGGGTGATGGCAACAGGCGCGGCGCCAACTCGCCTTCCACGCGCATCGTGGATTGTTGCGACGGTTCGGCGGTGGCCGGCATTTGAGGCGTGTTGAGCTTGAACGGGGGTTTTAACTGCAGTTCAAGGGCGGCAACCGGATTGGTCTGCATGAATTGATTGAAGGCCGTGCCCAGGTCATCATTGGACAACAACAGCCATCGCGGCGGCTCGGTCCAGCTAAAGGGAGGTTGATTTGTCATCAGCGCCGGTGATCCCATGGCGGCCACAAAATCCGGCTGATGAGGCAGGGCAAACAGCGTGGGGTCATTCAACGCCAGCCATTCGCTGGAATCATCGGCGAGTTGAAGGGTCGGGACGAGGGTGACAGTGCGCGGAACAATTGGCTTTCGACCGGCGAAAGCGAACAGCAACAGGACATGCGCGGCAAACACGAGCACGACCATCGTGAGCCACTTTCCCCGCGTCCATCTGGCATCCCCCGGCGGTTTCAAGCCGATCAAGGGCGGTGGTTCGGCGGGGGCGGCTGGGTTCATGGCGCAGCGGACGTGGTCATGGCGCGCGGCATGGTCGCCAGCAGGGCGTTTTGGATGCCGGCGTCGCGCGCCAGCATCGCCAGGTGGATGAGCTGGTCATAGGTCACGGCCCGGTCGGCCTGAATGACGAGCGTCAGTGGCACGGAGGATTTTTGGGCGGCGGCCTTGAGGTCCGATTTTAATTTGTCTTCGGTGACAATCTGATTGGCGAAGAAAAAACGATTGGCGGCATCCAAGGCGACGGCGACGGTGTGCTGGTCCGTGCCGGGCAGGTCGCTGGCCACCGGCAAACGCAGAGGCAGGCCGGGCGTGGGCAGCAATGTTCCGAGCATCAGGAAGATGACCACCAGAAACAAAACCGCCGCGAAGGGCGCCATGTCAAACGGGCTCCGCAGCAGCCGGGAATTGCGGGGAAACTTCATTCCGGTTGGCCGTTGCCGTTCTCGGTCACGATGTTTACGATTTCCGCGGCGGCGCGCTCCATGTCGAGAACGATCTTGTTGATGCGGCTGACAAGATAATTGTAGCCGGCATGAACGAAGATGGCCACCGCGATGCCCGCTGCGGCGCAGATGAGCGCCCGCCAGATGCCGTGGGAAAGCTGCTCGAAATTTGCGTACAAGCCGACCGTCTGCATCTGGCTGAAAATGTCCATGAACCCGATGATGGTGCCGAGCAGGCCGAGCAGGGGAGCGATCTGGGCGATGGTGGCCAGCAGGTTCAATTTTTCCTCGAGCCGGGGCACCTCGGTGAGGCCGGCTTCCTCCACAGCTTCGCGCACCCGGTCGCGTCCGCGGTCGCGGTTGAGGATCGCCGTCTTGACCAGGTGCGCGATGGGTCCCGGGGTGGCGTCGCAGATCGAAATGGCCTCGACGACGTTGTCGCGTTTCAGGACGGTGCGCACGCCGTTGAGGAAGGCGGCGGAATTGATCTGGGAACGGTGGCAGTACAATACCCGTTCGATGAAGGTGACAAGGGCGATGGCCGCGGCGAGCATAATCAGCCAGATCACCGGGCCGCCATTAATCAAAATCGTTGGCATCAACTTTTTATAGGCGGTCAGGCGACGGGTGACAAGTGGCAAGTGACGGGTGACGGGATAGGATTTCCGCCTCGCGCTTCACGTTTTCGGCTTGCTTCGCTCCTCTCCGCCACAAATCCTTCCGCATGCAAGCAACTATCGATTATCGGAAGGAATGATGTATGGCTATTGAACGCGAAGATGTTCTGGTTTTTCCCCGCTCCCTGTTCGAACAATTGGGTGCTTTTCAAGGATTTCATAACGAAGTCGATCACTATTTGCCCGCCATCTTGGATCCCAAAAATAATCGTTTTATGCCGCGTGGGTTGGCGGAAACAGATCCGAATTTTAAACAAATTATCCCGTATGTGATCATTACCGACGGCAAGAGCGTGTTGCATTATGTTAGAGGCAAGAAAGCTGGCGAGCAACGCTTGGTAGCCAAGGGATCGATCGGTATTGGCGGGCATATCAATCAGGATGATGAAGTTTCTCTTCTTTATAATAAACCTTTTGGCCTTGAGGCATTTCAGGACGCGGTGAAACGGGAGGTCTGCGAGGAGCTCTCCATCCAGGGTTCATCTAACGCGCGTCCCGTTGGCCTCATCAACGACGACTCCACCGAAGTTGGCCGGGTTCATTTCGGCGTTGTGCATGTGCTGCTTTGCGCGCCGGAACAGGTGAAGAAAAAGGAACAGGTGATCACGCAGCTTGAGTTTGTTCCGATTGACCAGCTGAAGGCGAAGCGCGAGCAGATGGAATCGTGGTCACAACTCTGTCTTGATAATCTTGACGCGTTGCTGCGATAAGCGCGTTTTCGGGATTCAGGCTTCGCCAAGAAATTTCTCGGCACGGCGGTCGGAACAGGTATTCTCGGACGAGATGCATACAGGTGCTGTTTCCAAGTCGTCACAAACCCGAAATCAGGTTCCCGTCCGGTTGCGCAAGGAGGTCGAGCGCGTCCTCATCACGGAACGCCAGATCGCGCGGCGCATCCGGGGGCTGGCTCGCGAAATTGAACGCGATTTTCGCGGGCGCGAAACCGTAGTCATTTCCCTGCTCAACGGCACGGTCATGTTCCTTGCCGACCTGATCCGGCACCTCAACCTGCCGTTGCGGCTGGATTTCATGGGCGTGTCGAGCTACGGCGCGGGCACCGAATCCGGCGACCTGGTGTTTACCAAGGAATTGCGGCTGGATGTGCGCGGACGCGATGTGTTGCTGGTGGACGACATTCTCGACACCGGCCGGACCATGAGCCGCGTGCTGCCGAAAATCCGCGTGCTCAAACCGCGCCGCATCAAAATTTGCGTGTTGCTCGACAAGCCCAGCCGTCGGACGGAGAATATCGAGGCCGATTACGTTGGCTTTGCCGTGCCGGACCATTTTGTGGTCGGCTACGGGCTGGATTTTGCGGAGCGATACCGGAACCTGCCGTTCGTCGGCGTGCTGCATCCGCATGTGTACAAGCAGGCCTGCCAGCGGGTCGGCGAGGCCATCTCCCGCAAATAAATCAATGGACCTCAGATTCATCAGTCTGCTCGGCTGGATCACGATGATTGCGGTGGCATGGGCGATCTCGTACAACCGGAAATCATTTCCGTGGCGGACGGTGATTTGGGGCGTCGGTTTGCAGTTCGTCCTGGCGTTGTTGATTTTGAAAACACCATGGGGCGGCGCCCTGTTTGATTTCGCCGGCAAGGTGATCCAGAAACTCATCCAATTTTCCAACGAAGGCTGCAAATTTGTATTCGGTCCCCTGGCCGATGAGAAACTGCTCGCGGAGAAATTCGGCCCCGGCAATTCGGTGATTTTTGCCATTCTGGTCACCGGCACCATCATCATTGTCGCGTGCATTTCGTCGCTGCTCTATCACTGGGGCATTTTGCAACGCGTCGTGCGCGCCATCGCCTGGGTGATGCGCAAGGTCATGCGCACGAGCGGCAGCGAAACGCTTTCCGCCTGCGCCAACATCTTCATGGGCCAGACCGAGGCGCCGCTGATGATCCGTCCCTATGTCCTGCGCCTCACGCGCAGCGAACTCATGACCATCATGGTCTGTGGCATGGCCCACATTGCCGGCGGCGTCGCGGCGGTATATGCGGCCATGGGCATCCGCGCCGGCTATCCGAACACCGCCGGGCACCTGCTCACCGCGTCCGTGTTGAACTGTCCCGCTGCGCTGTTGATCGCCAAAATCATGCTGCCGGAAACCGAGCAGAGCGAAACCGCCGCCAGCGCGCCCGCCACCGTGCCGCGCACGACCGTCAATTCCGTGGATGCCGTCTGCCGCGGCGCCAGCGACGGTTTCCATCTCGCATTGAATGTCATCGCCATGCTCATCGCATTCATCGCCATGATTGCGCTGGCGAATTATGTTGTCACCTGGCCGCAGGCGCGTCTTGGTGTCAGCCATCCGGCCACGCTGCAAATGGTTTTCGGCTGGGCCAATGCGCCGTTCGCCTGGCTTATGGGCGTGCCGGCGCAGGATTGTTTCAGCATCGGACAAATTCTGGGCGAACGCATTGTCCTGAATGAATTCGTCGGCTACCTCGACCTCACGGCCAACGCGAAACAACTGGCGCTCGATCCGCGCAGCTTTACGATCGCAACCTACGCGCTGTGCGGTTTTGCGAACTTCGCGAGCATCGCCATCCAGGTCGGCGGCATCGGGTCGCTGGCGCCGGAACGCCGCAGTGAAATGGCCAAGCTCGGTTTCCGGGCGATGATCGGCGGATTGCTGGCGAGCTACATGACCGCGTCACTCGCTGGTTTTCTGCTGTGACAGGGTTCTTTGCCCTGGACACGGTCAGACACGGATAAGAACGGCGACAAGTTTTCTCTCTCCATTTTCATTCTTGAATCCGTGGTTGAGATTCACTTTCTTGCCTTGCTGCATTTTTTTGGTTAGCGTTCATCTCTGTCATGGCATTTCTCAACGACAATTATCTCAAGCTGAAGGCCGGTTACCTGTTCCCGGAAATCGGCCGGCGCGTGAAGGTTTTTTGCGACGCCAATCCCGAGGCGGCCAGACGCCTCATCCGCTGCGGCATCGGCGACGTGACCGAGCCGCTGCCGGCGGCGGTCATCACCGCCATGCACCAGGCCGTGGATGAAATGGCCGTGCGCGAGACGTTCAAGGGCTATGGCCCGGAACAGGGCTACGAATGGCTGCGCGCCGCCATCGCCAAGAATGATTTTCGCGACCATGGCATTGATATTGCCGACGACGAGATTTTTGTCAGCGACGGTTCCAAGTGCGACTGTGGCAACATCCTCGACATCCTTGGCGCGAAGAACAAGGTCGCCATCAGCGATCCGGTTTATCCGGTTTACGTGGACACGAACGTGATGGCCGGCCACACCGGCGAGGCCAACGAGGCCGGCGCCTATGCCAAGCTGGTTTATCTGCCGTGCCGGCCCAGTAACGGGTTCATTCCCGAGCCGCCAAAGAAGCACGTGGACGTGGTTTATCTTTGCTCGCCGAACAACCCGACGGGGGCGGCCGCTACGCGCGAGCAGCTCGAAGCGTGGGTGAAATATGCGCTCGAACACAAGGCCATCATTCTGTTTGACGCGGCCTACGAGGCATACATCACCGACCCGGCGCTGCCGCATTCGATTTATGAAATTCCCGGCGCGCGGGACTGTGCGATCGAATTCCGGAGCTGTTCGAAGAACGGCGGGTTCACCGGCGTACGTTGCGCCTTTACCGTGGTGCCCAAAACGCTCAATGCGCAGACGAAATCCGGTGAATTCAAACCATTGCATCCGCTCTGGCTGCGGCGCATGACGACAAAGTTCAACGGGGTCAGTTACATTGTGCAACGCGGCGCGGAGGCGCTTTATTCGCCGGAGGGCAAGGCACAGGTGCGGGCGCTCATCGAACATTACCTGGGCAACTCTGAGATCTTGCGGATTGGTGCCAAAAAGGCCGGGCTGAAAGTCTTCGGCGGCGTGAACGCACCGTACATCTGGGTGCGGACGCCGAAAGGGGTCACGAGCTGGCAGGCGTTCGACAAAATTCTCGGCGATGCCAATGTGGTTATCACGCCTGGCAGCGGTTTCGGCTCGAAGGGCGAGGGATATTTCCGCATCAGCGCATTCAACAGCCGCGCCAACGCCGGGGAAGTCGCGCGCCGTTTGCAGGAATTGAAGTGGTAAGGTTGACGTAGCGGCGTCTTGGTAGAGCTCCGCCATCCAAAATTCGTTGCGGCTTTTTAGCCGGAAGCCGCCACGTCAATTTTGAAAAGCTTGCATCGTCTGCTTCGAGGTATATTGTCGGGGGAAGGTCCGTCGTCATGGAAACCTACAATGGCACGTCCCGGAAAAAGCACGTCCTGATCGTGGACGATGACATTCAATTCGCCTGGTCCCTCAAAGAAACCCTGGAAGGCAGCGGTTATGACGCGACGATTGTGCCGGATGGCGCACTGGCGTTGAAGTTTGTCCTCCAGCACCACCTCGATGCCGTGGTCTGCGATCTCCAGATGTCCGGGGCCGAGGGCGACCTGTTTTATGCCACGGTCGGGCGATCAAATCCGGTGCTGGCCCGGCGGTTTATCTTCATTACCGGTGCGGACGATTATCCCAAGTTCCAGCAATTCATCGATTCCGTGGATTTGCCGGCCTTGCGCAAGCCGGTGGCCATGACCGTGCTTTTGGATGAAGTCATGCGGGTGGCGGGGCGGAACTGAGCTGGCCGAAACCTTTTACTTGCCGCTCGCAAATAATTTTTCAATTTCGGCGCGCCAGACCTCAAGACGATTCAAGACTCCGGCGGTGGTGAGACACTCAAGGTCGAGTGGTGACGGTTTGCCGGGGGACGCATCCTGGGAAAAGCCCGCGACGAAAACATTGGCCACGTGAACGGCGGTCAGCGGGGTGAAGGTGCCCGATCCGCCTTTCCCGGGTTCCAGATGAAAGGCGACCGCTTCAACCATGGGAGCGGAAAGCCCCCACAACCCGAACAGGTAGGCGGCCGCACCGGAGTGGGTGGCGCCAAAAATTTCCGTTTCCGCATCTTGGAGTGCGATGTGCCGTTCGGCTGCGAGGGCCATGGCTTGCTGGCATTGTCGGGGAAGATTTTGGGCGAGCATGAGTTTGCCGGCATTGCGCAACATGGCGGCGGCGCAGGCATCCTCGGTCTGGTTCTCATCGGCTCCTTCCATTTGCATGATCACGCGGGTGATCCGGGAGCAAAGCAGGGCGTCTTCCCACAATTTCCGCACGGAAAAACCTTTGAGGGAAACATGCTCGAAATTGGAGAAAACGTGGGCCGACAGGGCGATGGAACGGACGGCGGCCAGGCCGAGGTATTGCACCGCTTCAAAAGGGTTGCTGACTTTCTGGGCCAGCCCGAAGGCGGCGGAATTGGCGACCTGAAGCATTTTGGCGGTCAGCCCGGGGTCCTTGGCCACGACATCGGCGATGTTTTCAACGGAGGGTTCGTCGTTGTTGAGTTCCCGCATTATTTTCAGGTAAACTGAGGGGAAACTGGGCAGCGTATCGAGATTCCCGACGAGGGCCTTGAGTTTTTCGTCATGCAAATACACGTCCAGTTGCCGGATGCAGGCCAGGGTGGCCACCAGTTCCCGTTCCCGGACGGGTTTGGACAGGAACTGATGTGTGGTTTCCAGGCAGCGGGCGATTTCCTCCTGATCGGTGATGCCTGAAATCACGATGCGGGACATGTGAGGATGCCGCCGGCGGATTTCCGTCATCAGCTCCACGCCGTCCATGCCCGGCATTCGCATGTCCGAGACAATCACGTCAAACCGCCCGTGCTCCAGGATCTCCAGCGCCTGCCTTCCGCCTTCGGCGAGGGCCGTTTCCCAATCGGCGACCCGGTCCTCCAGCATCATCGCGTAGAAGCTCAACAACAACGGTTCGTCGTCAACGAACAGGACTCGCATTCTTTTGGGCCGTGCGGACATATTCAGCTAGGCCAATGCTGTCAGGAGGCCGAGACGTTGGCAACTCGTGTGCAGTGCGTCAAATTAACATTGCCACGCATCCCCGGCCCGGTTAAGCTCAACCTCCCGCTTGTTTTTCAGCGGCTGAACTTTTAACTGGAATACAATTTATGTCACAGCATCGCAGTCTGCGCGCCGCGTCCACCCTGGGTGGCAAGCGCAATGTCCTCAAACGTTTCGAGCGCACTGAACTTCTTAAGAAACGCGGCCAGCGCAAGGACGGCGACCGCATCACCGGTCTGCGCAAAACCAAGCCGGAAGTCTGATTTCATTGCGGAATTCGGAATGCGGTGTGCGGACTGAAAAAACTGCGCGCGGTCTGATTTTCCGCACTCCGCACTTTGAATCTTCGTCTTCAAAAATATCTCGCCGATGCGGGCGTGGCTTCGCGCCGGGCCGGGGAACAGATCATTCTGGCCGGGCGTGTCAGCGTCAATGGCCGCAAGGTGGAGCTGTTGGGCACCAAGGTTGACCCGGTCCACGACGAGGTGACGGTGGACGGCAAGCCCGTCCGCGCCAAACGCAAGCTCTACATTGCCCTCCACAAGCCGATTGGCTGTGTTTGTTCGGCCAAGGATGAACTGGGGCGCCCGACCATTCATGATTTGTTGCCCAAGGAATGGCAAAATCTGCATTCCGTCGGCCGTTTGGATTTTGACAGTGAAGGATTGATTTTTCTGACCAATGATGGACAATTCGCCCTGCACCTGACTCACCCGCGCTACGGTGTCCGCAAAACGTACGTGGCCACCGTGGAAGGGAAGGTGGAACGGACCTTGCTGGCACAGTTCACACGCGGCATCTGGCATGCCGGCGAAAAGCTTCAGGCGCTGGCGGCGCGGCTCGTTTCCGCCAGCCGTTCCCGGAGTGTGGTGGAACTGGAACTGGGCGAGGGCAAAAACCGCGAGGTGCGGCGGATGTTTGAATCGCAAGGTTTCGCGGTGAAACGGTTGCAGCGGACGCAGATTGGAAAAATCAAACTGGGCGAGCTGAGACCGGGCCGATGGCGGACATTGACAGAGACTGAGATAAGCACTTTACTTTTGAAAATATGAAAAAGACCTGCTGGTTGACTTTGGGCGTGATGATTGCGGCAAGCGCGGTCGCGCAAAACAATACAAACACTTTGCCACCCATCCCCGCGCCGTCTCCGGCGGTGGCGCCTGCGCCTAGCATCCCCGCGCCGGCGGTGGCGCCGGCCCAAACAACACCGGCGCCCGCCAAACCCAAGAAGCACAAGGCCAAGGCCGCGTCCGCCAAGCCGATCAGCGAACCGACGGTCACGCTGGTTCCAGGTCCGGCAGTGGTCGCCGTGAAGAACGCCAACGTTCGCGGACAGGCCGGGCTCAAGGGCGAGGTGGTAGCGCATCTGGTGAGCGGCGACACGGTAACGGTTTTGAGCCAGATCAATCTGGACAAGCACAAGGCCGGCGAACCGGCGCAGTGGGCGAAAATCGCCCTGCCATCAAGCACGCATGCCTGGGTCAAGACCTCGTTTATTGATGCCGCCAGCAAGACCGTTTCCGTAAAAAAATTGAACTTGCGCGCCGGGCCCGGCGAAAATTACAGTGTCCTCGGGGTCATTGAACGGGGCACGGCGGTGAACCCAGTGACCACGAAGGGTGATTGGACACAAATCGATCCGCCGGCGAACTCCGCCGCCTATGTTGCTGCGATGTTCTTGAAACAGGAAGCGCCGGCTCCGGCTCCCGAGCCCGCTCCCACGCCGACGCCGGTTCCTGAAGCCCAGCCGGTCGTGACCCAGCCCGCTCCGCCGGCTGAACCCGCAGTCCCGCCAGTGCGCATCGTTTCGCACGAAGGCATCGTCCGCAGCGTCGGCAGCCTCGCCGCACCCACCAAGTATATGCTGTACGACCCGGCGACGGATGTGAATATCAACTACCTATACTCGTCCTCACCGAATCTCGACCTCAGCACGTATGCGGGCGACCGGATCATTGTTACGGGCGAGGAAGGCATGGATGCGCGCTGGAAGGACATTCCCCTCATCAACATCCAGACGATCCAGGTGATTTCAACGAATGCCGTCCCAAACATCATCTACCATAGTCCCAGACAGTCACAACGTCATTAACGGCCGCACGATTGCCGCGCAGATTCAACGGGAACTGGCGCAGCGCGTTGTGGATTTGAGCAAACGCGGGGTCCAACCGGGCCTCGCGTTCGTTCGTGTGGGCGAAGATCCGGCGTCCAAGGTTTATGTCGGGCGCAAGGAGAAAGTTTGTGCCGAGCTGGGCATCTTTTCCGAGATGCACGTTCTGTCCGAAAACGCGAACGAAGGCGAACTGCTCGCGTTGCTGGGCCGGCTGAATGCCGACGCCCGATTGCACGGGATTCTCGTCCAGGCACCATTGCCGAAACAGATCCGCGAATCGCTCATCTATTCGACCGTCCTGCCGCAGAAGGACGTGGACGGCTTTCATCCGGTCAACGTCGGCAAGCTGATGCTGGGGGATCCGACGGGTTTTCATCCCTGCACGCCGGCGGGCATCCGCGAATTGCTGGTGCGCTCGGATGTGAAAACCGACGGTGCGGAAGTGGTGGTCCTGGGCCGCGGCAACATCGTCGGCAAACCGATGGCTGCAATGCTCTGCCAGAAGGCCAGAGGTGCTAACGCCACCGTCACCCTCTGCCATTCCGGCACGCGGGACATTGCGGCGCACTGCCGGCGCGCGGATATTTTGATTGCGGCGCTGGGGGTTGCCGAATTTGTAAAGGCGGACATGGTCAAGCCCGGTGCGGTTGTGATTGACGTGGGTGTCAACCGCGTCGGCACGAAGCTTGTTGGCGATGTTGATTTCGCGCAGGTGCAGCCCAAGGCCGGCAAGATTACGCCCAATCCCGGCGGGGTCGGACCGATGACCATTGCGATGCTGATGCAAAACACCGTGCTTGCGGCGGAAAAATATTTATCGTAGCCGCGGCGGAAAGCCGCCGGAATTTGAAAAAAACAATGGCGGCGCCCACAGAGTGCCGCAGCAATATTAAATTATGAACCCGACCCGAATTCTCCCCGATTTGCAATGCTCGCTTGTGTGCGAGGAGGTCCGCCAGGAGGTGAATGGCAACCTGTTCCTCATCGGCGTCATCAGTTTCCTGCGCGTGCCGCAACTGCCCATCGTCGCCGCCCGCCTGTGCATCCTCAACCGCTGGACGGCGGGCATCGGCCAGTTCAATGAGACCGTCCGGATTATCGCGCCCGACCAGACGACGGTCATCAGCAAGAACGAGATGAAATTTGAACTGCGCGATCCGGCGCTGTCCGTGACCGGGGTGATGGTTTTTGGCCAGGTCGAATTCAAGACTGCGGGAACCTATTTCATTGAAGTATTGGTGGACGACGTGATGAAACTGCGTTATCCGCTGCCCTTGGTGCTCGCCCCGCCGCCGAACCAGAACCCCGCGCCGCCGGCGGAAGCGAAAAAGGCCTGATTTCGCGGTCGCAGGTTGGCTGCGGATTGGTTTCTCCGGAAGCCGGTTTGTGTTAATCTGTGGTTTGATGAGCGAGTCCGCTGCAACAACTTTCGCGTGGGAGCCGCTGACGCCGGGTGGCGTGGCGGCATTTGCGCGCGCCCGCCTGAGCCGCCTGTTGCTCATCCAATTTATTGTGGCATCGCTGGCCGCCGCCGCCATGGCCGGTTTTCTTTCCAATGGGTATTTTCCAACCGTGCGGGCGGCGATCCGTCAGTTGCCCGACACCGGCCAGATTCACGCCGGCCGCCTGGAATGGCCCGTTCAAACCCCGCAACTGCTCGCGGAAAGCCGGCTGGTGGCGTTCATCGTTGATCCGAAACACAGCGGAAAAATCGGTTCCACGGCTGACGTGCGGATTGAATTTGGCGGCGAAACCATCCGGGTATCTTCGCTGTTCGGGTATCGGGATTTTTACTATCTCCCTGACCAGCCTTTCAATCGTATCGGGCTGGAACCGCTCTGGGGGGCGTGGCAGCCGGAGTTGCTGGCCATCACGCTTCCGGCCGTGGTGGCCGGCCTGATGTTGACGTGGGCGGCGCTGTCCACCGTTTATTTCCTGCCGGTCTGGCTCATCGCGTTTTTCCTGAACCGCGCTTTGTCCTTCCCGGGCAGTTGGAAGCTGGCGGGTGCGGCGCTGATGCCGGGGGCGTTGTTGGCGGGCGCGGCCATTGTGCTCTATGATTATGCCTTCATCGGTCTGGTGCAATTTTGCTTCATCTTGGCCGCCCATTTTACCCTGAGCTGGGCCTATTTGATTCTCAGCCAGTTTTTTTTGCCGCGGATGGATTCAACCGAATCGAAAGGAAATCCCTTCGATCCGTCGCACATTCGTTGACACTGCGCAACGCCGTCCTTAGCCTGTCGCCCATGTCGCGATTGCCGTTTGAACTTCTGCTGGCCCTGCGTTATCTGCGGCCCAAACGGACGTTTGTTTCGATCATCACCCTGATCTCCATCCTCGGTGTCGCGCTGGGGGTTGCGGTTCTGATCATCGTCATCAGCGTCATGAGCGGGTTCGACCACGACCTGCGCGAAAAAATCCTCGGCTTCAACGCCCATCTCACCGTCCTACAGCTGGACCCGGCGACGCAAACGAGCACCACGATGAAAAATTATCAGGCCGTGGCGGACAAGATCGTGACCAACAAAAAAGTCCGGGGCGTCTCGCCGTTCGTCCTCGGCCCGGTGCTGATTGAAACGCAGGGTGACACGAACCATCCGGCACAGCAGGATGCGCCGATGTTGCGCGGAATTGACCCGGAAACCGAAGGCAAGGTCAGCAAGCTGCCGGAGGAAATCCTGCCGGGCGGGAAATTCGATTTAAGCGGACGCGGCCTGCTGGTCGGCGTTGATTTCGCGAACAACCTGCGATTGCAGGTCGGCGATCATGTTTCCATTTATTCCGCGCGCGAAATCAAAAAAATGAAGGCGGCGCGCGACCGCAAACAGGACGAGGCCATTTTGCCGGACGATTATGAGGTCCGCGGCATTTTCAATGCCGGCTATTATGACTACGACGCGCGCGTCGTCGTCACCTCGCTGGACAACGCGCAGGATTTGTATGACCTGAACGACACGGTGCACGGCCTGTTCGTCATGCTCGACGATCCGTATCAGGCGGCGGTCGTGAAGGCGCAGTTGACGGATTTGCTGGGCGATGATTACGTGGTCACGACGTGGATGGAACAAAGTTCCGGTATCCTGAACGCGCTTATTGTCGAGAAAAACGTCATGTTTTACCTGCTGTTTTTCATCGTGCTGGTTGCGGCGCTGTGCATTCTGAGTGCCCAGATCACCTTTGTCATACAGAAGACCCGCGAGATCGGGATGCTCAAGGCGCTGGGCGCGACGAAACTGCAGATCTCCGGAATTTTCCTGTTCCAGAGCGCCATCATCGGCGTCATCGGCGTCACGTCCGGGTTTGGTCTGGGCATGCTGGCAGTGGCATATCGGAATGAGTTCCTGCATTTCATGCGCAATGCGACCGGCTGGGAATTGTTTCCGGCATCGGTTTACGGTTTCGGCGAACTGCCGGCGCTCATCATGCCCAACGACGTTGCGGTCATCTGTGTCAGCTCGTTTGTCATCTGCATTCTGGGCGGCCTGCTGCCGGCGTGGCGGGCCGGGCGGTTGAAACCCGTGGAGGCGCTGCGTTATGAGTGAACCGCTGCTGTCCGCGCACGGACTTAAAAAAACCTATGTCATGGGCAGCCGTACGCTGGAGGTGCTGCGCGGCGTGGACGTGGAAATTGCGTCCGGCGATTTCGTGGCGTTGCGCGGCGCATCCGGCACGGGCAAGAGCACGCTGCTCCACCTCATCGGCGGACTGGACACGCCGAACGCCGGGGAAATTATCTTCCGCGGGCAGAAACTTTCAGGATTTTCCGAAGGCCGGCTGACCAGTTTCCGCAATCGCAGCGTGGGTTTTGTGTTTCAGGCGTATCATCTGCTGCCTGAACTCACCGCGCTCGAAAATGTCTGTCTGCCGGCGCGGGTGGCGAGGGTTTCCGCAGGAACTGCCGAACAGCGGGCGCGCGAATTGCTGGACCGCGTCGGCCTGTCGGCGCGCGAAGATCACAAACCGGCGGAGCTTTCCGGCGGCGAACAGCAGCGCGTCGCCATCGCCCGCGCGCTCGTCAACAATCCGGAATTGCTGCTGGCGGACGAGCCGACCGGCAATCTCGATTCCCGCACCGGCGGCGAGATCATTGAGTTGCTCAAAAGCCTGCGCACCGGAAAACAAACCACGCTCGTCATTGCCACCCACGACGAAAGGGTGGCCGCGCACGCGCAACGCAGCATCCAGCTGGTGGACGGACAGATTGCGATGGGTGCCGGGTTTTGAATTTCATTCCTTCTCGTCCTCGTTCTCGTCCCTCATCCTCGAACTCTGGTGGCCGATTACGATTGCGAGGACGAGGAGGAGGACGAAAATAATATGAGCCAGGACTACTGGGAACAACGCTACCAAACCGGTGACATGCCTTGGGAAAAAGGCTCTGCGTCGCCGGGACTGGAAGATTTTCTGACCGCGCAGCCCGGCCTGCCGCGCGGGACCGTTTGCGTGCCCGGTTGTGGCACGGGTCATGACGTTCGCGCCTGGGCCCGGGCGGGGTTCGAGGTGCTGGGTTGTGACATTGCGCGGAGTGCAATCCAGCTGGCCATGGAAAGGACCGGCGCTGCCGGGCTGACTGCGAAATTTAAGATTGCCGATTTTTTAAACGACGAACCGCCGTTAAAATTCGACTGGATTTTTGAACACACACTGTTCTGCGCCATCCAACCTGAAGAACGCGACGATTATGTCCAGGCCGTGATACGCTGGCTCAAGCCGGAGGGACAGTATCTGGCGGTCAATTACCTGATTGTCGAGGCGGATGCCGGCCCGCCCTTTCCTGTGACCCGTAAGGAGCTGGAACGGCGGTTTGCGCCGCACTTTGAACTGGCGGCGGACTGGGTTCCGCGCTCCTATCCCAACCGCGCCGGCCGCGAGCGGATGTTTTGGTGGCGGCTCATGGCGCAGAAGCCCATTGAAAAACAGTAGATTGCCGACTAGTTTGCCTTAGTTATGCTTGAAGATCGTGATTATATGCGGCAGCCGGATTTCGGAAGACGGATGTCGTGGACCGTGGTGCTGCTCATTGTCAATGCGGTCGTTTTTGTCTTTGAATGTCTCGCCTTGGGATATCCGCCGCATTTTTCATCGGGCAATGGTTTCGCGTTGAGCTTGGAGGGGCTGAAAAGCGGCTTCGTCTGGCAGTTGCTGACGTATCAGTTCATGCACGCCAATCTGTTGCATATCGTGGTCAACAGCTGGGCGATCTACCTGTTTGGCCGTGAAATTGAAGACACCCTCGGTCCCCGGAAATTTCTTGGGCTGTATCTGGCGGGCGGTGTGGTGGGTGGCGTTTTTCAAATCATCGCCGCCTTGCTCTGGCCCGATCTTTTTGGCGGGCCGGTCGTCGGCGCATCCGCCGGCGGGTTTGGATTGATGGCGGCGTATGCGGTCCTGTTTCCGGAGCGTGAATTGACCCTGTTGTTTCCGCCGATCACCTTTCGCGCGAAAACCATGCTGATCCTTTCGGCGGTGCTCGCGTTGACCGGCATTGTTTTCCCCATCTCCCACGTTGCCAATGCCGCGCATCTGGGCGGGATGCTGACGGGGGTGGTGTTCATCCGCAATTTCATTCAGGGCCGCTGGCCGCAGTGGCAACTTCCATTCCGTCGCGCCACGTCGCGCAAGCTCATCAGCACCCAAGCCGGCAAGGGTTCCTTCTGGCGCCCGGCACCGGACCGGGCCGATGAGGATTTGTCCACCGACGAATTTGTCAAAAACGAGGTGGATCCGGTCCTCGAAAAAATTTCGCGGCAGGGCATCAACAGCCTGACCGAACGCGAGCGCCAGATTCTCGAAAAAGCGCGCGACCGGATGGCAAAACATTGAGTTGTAGCGGCGGTCTGTGACCGTCGCTAATTTTTCCGGCGCTCATAGAGCGCCGCTACAAATTCTCGACTCTTGCCCCCCAATTTCTTACCCTCAAGTCATGATTACGCGTTATTCCCGCCCGGAAATGCGGGCCATCTGGACTGACGAGAACAAGCTCCGCATCTGGCTGCAAATCGAACTGCTCGCCAGCGAAGCCCTCGCCAGGTCGGGGGTCGTGCCGCGCGCTGATTTTACCCGGATCAAACAGGGTGCGGGCCGGTGGTTCGCCGATCTTATCGGGCTGGTGGAACGCCAGAAGGAACTCGAAAAGACGTTGAATCACGACGTCATCGGTTTTACCACCGCCGTTGCCGAAAAGATCAATCATCGTGCCAGCCGCTGGTTCCATTTTGGTCTCACCAGCAGTGACATCGTGGACACCTGTTTCGCCGTCCAGATGGTGCAGTCGGCCGACATTCTCGTCGCCGACGTTAAGAAACTGCTGCCGGTCATTGCCCGGCGCGCGAAGGAAAATCAGATGACGCCCTGCATCGGCCGCAGTCACGGCATTCACGGCGAACCAACCACCTTCGGCCTTAAGCTCGCGCTCATGCACGACGAATTTGGCCGTGCGCTCGAACGCCTTGAGCGCGCCCGTCGGGTTGTCGCGGTCGGGAAACTCAGCGGCGCGGTTGGCACTAACGCCCACCTTTCGCCGGCCGTCGAGGCCGCCGTGTGCAAACAGCTGGGCCTACGTCCCGCGCCGATTGCCACCCAAGTGGTTCAGCGCGACATTCATGCCGAGTACATGACCGTGCTGGCTCTCATTGGCGCGAGCATCGAGCGTTGGGCGGTAGAGTTCCGCCATCTCCAGCGCACCGAGGTGCTGGAAGCCGAGGAACCCTTCACCAAAGGCCAGAAAGGCAGCAGCGCCATGCCGCACAAACGCAATCCCATCACCTGGGAACGTCTGACCGGCCTCGCACGCGTGCTGCGGGGCAATGCCATCGCCGCCCTCGAAAACGTCGCCCTCTGGCATGAACGCGACATCAGCCACAGCAGCGTCGAGCGCATCATTTTCCCCGATTCCTGCACGTTGCTGGATTACATGTTCGGCCTGCTCATCCGCCTGATGGACGGCCTCAACGTTTATCCCGAAAACATGAAGAAGAACCTCGGCCTGAGCCTGGGCATGTGGAATTCGCAGACCGTTTTGCTGGCGCTTATCAAAAAGGGACTGACGCGGGAAGCCGCCTACCAGCTCGTGCAAGATGCGGCCATGAAGACGTGGGAAGTCAAACACGCCGGTCGCGACGATGCCAGTTTCGTCGAGGTTCTGAAAGCCGACCCCGCCGTGGCAAAACATTTTAAACCGGGCGAACTGGAAAAACTTTGCTCGTTGGACTTCCATTTCAAGGAAGTAAAAAATCGCTTCCGAAAACTGGGATTGTGACCCTTGTGGAGCAAACCGGGATTTGAATCAAACGTATGGACAGCCTGCATCGCAACAAGGCCATTTTGGGCGTGTCCGTCTGGATCGCCTTGTTCTCGGCGTTCGTGGCGCTGCTCTTTTGTTGGAAGTTCGGGCAGGCATGGATTTCGGGCCTGAACCGGGGGGCTTTGATTGCTCTTTTCTGCACGGGAACCATCGTGCAATACCCGTTCTTCTTTTGGGGTGGCCACCATCTGGCCAAGGCCAAAGGCCATCCCAATGCGCTGATTTTTTTGGGTGTGCTGGGACCGCCGGTGCAACTCATCCTGATGGCGGTCTTGCTCGTGCTGCCGGACAAGCTGCGAAATCATTCGGTTCGAAAAGCGAACGAGAAACCAGCCTGGTGATTGGGTTGCTAGGTTTTCGACAGACGAGGCCGGGTTTCTGTTCCGTGATACGCCGTTAGAAAATAGACCAGCACCCCTGCCACGCTGGCAGCCAGGACTCTCCAGAACAGGGACCATTGCGTTCCCGTCGGGCTCGTGCACGCGGCGAACCACCAGCCGGTGCCCAGGTAGCCGATGAGATTGCCCACGCCGCCGCCCATCAATGATAACAATGCCTGTGCCCGGGTGCGCCAGGCTGCCGCCACACGTTGTTCGAGGTAAATTTGCGCGGTGATGTACACGAGCGCGTACGATGCGCCATGCAACAGGACGCCCGCGAGCAGCCAGGCCTGGCTGTTGACCGCGCTCAAGGTGAATCGCAGCACTCCGAAACCAAGACCGCAGGCAATGATCCATTTCATGCGCCAGTGCAACAGCAGCCAGCCAAGGCTGAATGTGGCCACGAGTTCCGTGACTTGGGCCAGGCTCATCCACGCGCTGGTGTGCGACAAACCGAGATCGCGCAGATGTGCGGGTGCATAGGGATAAAATGCCGCCAGCGGGATGTTCAACAACGCCGCGGTAATGAAGACCACGCGATGATCGTGGTTTTTCAGGAGCGTGAGCGCGTCCAGTCCGAGCCGTTCGTGCCACGTAAGATTCGCGACCGACGGAGACATTTCCAGGACCGGCAGAAAAAACGTACAGACGGCGACGGCCAGCCAGACCGCGGCGCCGCAGTAACCCGCCAGCGATGATGCGTCGGCATTCAGCGCGCTGACCAGCCAGCAACCGGCCATCCATCCGGTGGTGGCCATGGCACGCACCGAGCCAAATTCCCGCTTGGCGTCCTTCAATCGCGCCAGAATGAGCGCCGACGAGATGCTGAACAGGGGGGCATAGGACAGATAAAAGAGCTGGATCAACCCCAGAATCAGCCAGGGGTTGCATTTGAATTTGATGGCGGTGCTGACGATGGCCATGTTGACGGCGGTGGCCAGGGCCAGGCCGCGCAGCACTTTTGACGGGTTGGCATGACGATCGGCCATCGCGCCAAAAATCAGCGGTGAGACAAAAGCCGCCACCGCGGAACCGGCAAAGGAAAAAGGCTTGATGGCATTCAGGCCATGCGCGTCTAGGACGGGGCCCAGCGGCACGAACCAGATGCTCATGGCCGCGCCCTGGATGAAAAACAACACCAACAATTCGAAATATTCGGCTTTGCGAAGCGTCGTCAGCACTGGCAGAGGGGACACCTTGTTGACGCAAATTTCAACTAAAACAGGATTTCAACCTCTACGGTTCACTCCCAAAAATAAACGCACAGCCTTGCGGCTGCGCGTAAACCGTCATTTGATTCGGAACGGCGGATTATTTCTTTTCCGCCTGCATTTTTGCCTCCCAGTCGCGGGATTGGATGTCGCCGTTCCGGTTGAATTCCATTTTGCCTTTGATGGCGCCATCGGCGAGTTTGCCGGTGTACTTGTTCGTAAAGGAGGTGCCGTTGAATTCGCGCGTCACGGTGAAGGAGATGTCCGCGCCGGCAATCTTGGCGTCCTTGATTTCCGCGTCAAAGGTCTGGCCGCCACGTCCCGGGGAGGACACCTTGCCCAACAGCTTGTCGCCTTCCAGTTTCAGTATGAGGGTGTTTGTCCGGTCCGGTCCGCCGTTGCGTCCGGGTATGGACCAGATATAGGTTCCCGTCGGGTCCGTTTTTTTGTCATCGGCCCGGGCTTGGCTGAGCATGCCCAGCACCAGAACGGCGCCGGCCAGGATTTTTGCGAATTTGGTTGGTGTCATGTGTTTGTTGCAGTTTTGATTGATTGTCTGCAAGTTGACCCCGGCATGCATTCCGAACGCGCCGTGGGGTAACTTGTAGGATGTCAGACCATCGTCAGCCACAAAAGGTTACAGATTGGTTTACCGTCCTCGCGATTAACCCGATGCCATTTTATCTTGGAACATCCGGTTCTAGGAAGCGCGCCCGGCTGGCGGATCGAATCTTTCAGAAAGGCGGTGGATTTTAACCGCCTTGCCGCTGGCGTCGTCAATTTCAATCACCACTCCATTAAGCAGCATGTGGTTTTTCGCCACTTCAAATCGTTGCGGCATGCCGGTCAGGAAGCGTTTGAGGACCGGCTCGATTTCACGGCCCAGCACGCTTTCATGCGGGCCGGTGAACCCGGCGTCGGTCAAATAGGCCGTCCCGCCCGGAAAAATCTGTTCGTCCGCCGTCTGCACATGGGTGTGTGTGCCCACGACGGCGCTGACCTGTCCGTCCAGCATCCGGGCGAACGCAATTTTTTCCGAGGTCGCCTCGGCGTGGAAGTCCACGAAGATGATTCCGGTCTGCCGGCGAAGTTTTTTCACCTCTTCGGCGGCGAGCAGAAATGGATTTTCCAGCGGTGGCATGAACGTGCGGCCTTGCGCGTTTAATACCGCAATCGAAAGGGAATTTTGGCCCTTGGACTTTGGATTTTGGATTTCGAAAATGGCGCTGCCCTGGCCGGGCGTGCCGGGCGGATAGTTGAGGGGACGGAGAAAACGCTTTTCGTTGGCAAGCAGTTCCAGAACTTCCTTCTGGTCCCATAAATGGTCGCCACTGGTGATGGCATCCACGCCGGCGGAGAAAAGTTCCCCGGCGGTCCCGGGCGTGATGCCATTGCCGCCGGCGGAGTTTTCACCGTTGGCGATGACGAAATCAAGCGCGTGCCGTTCGCGGAGTCCGGGCAGCAATTGCTTGACCGCGTTGCGTCCCGGCTGGCCGACGATGTCACCGATAAAAAGCAATTTCACCTGGGAAAATTAACCGCGGAATACACGAAAGACACGAAAGAAAATCCAAGGGCAGCACCCGGCGGGCAACTGCGTCATCAGAGACACCACGCGACGGAACCGATGGCGGCGGCCACCAGCCAGATGAACAATACCGCCCGGCTACGGCTCATTCCCATGCGGACGAGGCGGTGTGACAGGTGGTTCGTGTCCCCGATATAAAACGGCCGGCCCGCGATGGTACGCAGGATGACGACCCACACGAGGTCGGCCAGTGGCACGGCAAGCACCAGCAACGGCGACAACACGGCCAGCCGGTGAGGGTTTTGCTTGGTATAAAAGTGCGGCAGGATTGCCAGTACTGCGAGCAGATAGCCGACCAGATGGCTGCCGGCATCGCCCAGAAACGCCCGCGCGTTGGGAAAATTCCAGGGCAGAAAGCCGGCCAGCGCGCCACAGGTCAGAAACGCGATCAGCGCCACGAGGTATTCGCCTTCCGCGGCAGCGATGACGGCGAACTGCCACGCGCCAATCAGGCCCAGCCCGGCGCACAGGCCGTTCATGTTGTCCATGAAATTGAATGCGTTGACGACAGTGAGCACCCACAGGATGGTGATGGCATAACTAAACGCGACATTGGGGACAAACAACGTGATGCGTTTGCACGCAACCGCCACGAGCACGGCGATGATCAACTGGCCGGAAAATTTTACCAGCGGTTTCAGTTCGTGTTTGTCGTCCAGCACGCCGAGCACGACCATGGCAACGGCACCGAAGGCAATCGCTGCCAGTTCGATCGCACGACGCTCCAGGCCGTGGACAATCGGGAACGTCTGGGCCGTGAATTCCACGCCGAGCTTGAGCATAATGGCCCCGCCGATGAGGGGTAGCAGCATCCCGGTGAGTACTGCCAGGCCGCCGGCCAGGGGCACGGACGCATTGTGAATTTTACGGTGGCCGGGCTCGTCCACCAGGCCGGCGCGCCGGCACCATTTATCCCACAGCGGCAGCGACAGCCACGTGGTCAGCAACGCGCCGGCAAAAGCCGCGCAAAAAAAATTGAATGGAAAGCTCACGTCAGACGGATGCTCCGGAGGTTTGCGGAGCCAGTTTCAGATAGAGATCATGGAGGTTTTCCACCATTTGTTCGATGGTAAAATTTTCACGGACGAACCGCTGTCCCCGGCGGCCGAGCCGTTCGCGCAACGGCGCATCGCCGGCCAGCTGGAGGAGGCGTTTGGCAACGGCGGCAGTGTCACCGCTGTGGATTAAAAAGCCGGTTTCGCCTTCGAGACAAATCTCGTCCGCGCCGTCAAAATCGTAGGCGACCACGGGTCGGCCCGCCGCCAGGGCCTGCGGCAGCGCGCGGGAAAGCGCTTCACGCGCCGACAAATGAGCGAGGCAATCCATGATACCGACGTAACGTGGCACTTCGCCGGGTGGCACCAATCCGGTAAAAATCACCTTGTCCGCCAGGCCCAGCGCGCGGGTGCGGGCTTCAAGCTGGCTTCGCAAGCCGCCGTCGCCCACCAGCAACAGCCGGGCATTTGGACAGTGCGGTAACAGACTTCGAAAGGCGATGAGCAGGTCTTCGTGGCCTTTGAGGGGGGCGAGGCGGGCAATGTTGCCGATGACAAAGGCATTCAACGGCAAACCCAGGCTGGTCCGGAGACCGGGATCATTGACCGCTTGCACAAACGGTTCCACCGGAAATGCGCTGAAAATGCGCGTAAACATTTCCGGCCGGCCAATTCCGGCGGCGAGATAAATTCTCGTCATGGCCTGGGCGGAACAGACGAATTGCGTGGTGACCTTTGCGGCGTAACGTTCCGCAGCAGTGAACAGGCCGTTGGCCAAAGGGCCTTGAAACGGGCCGAAGGACGGCCCATGAATATGGTGGATGATGACCGGCACAGCTGCGCGACAGGCCGCCAGCCGGCCGAGAATGCCCGCCTTGCCGCTGTGCGTGTGGACGATGTCCGGTTGCTGACGGCGCAGGATTTTTTCCAGATGCCGCAACGCGAGCCAGTCTTTCAACGGATGGACTGGACGGACGAGCTCCGGGACCCGGGTGAGGATTTCCGGCGCGCCCGCGAACGCGGATTCCAGCGAGCCTTCGGGTCCGGTTGTAGGTCCGGACAGCAAACGGACTTCGACCCCGGGTATCTGGCGCAGGCCGAGCACCGAGGCTACGGTGTTTTCCTGGGCACCGCCGACGACCAGCCGGGTGATGATGTGGGTGACGCGCATCGGCGCGCTTCAGGGTGAATGGACCTTGAGTTCGCGCAACCTTCCGGCAACGACCCTGGCTTCGTCGGTGTTGGTGTTCGCGTTGGCCAGATAAATCTCATAGTTCCGGATCGCCTCGTTGGTATCGTGCTGCCGCCGGGCGATTTCACCCAGCCCATAGGCGATCTGGACGGAGTTGGTGTATGTCTGCTGCAACGTTCGGTAATCGGCCCGCGCGGCATCGAGCCGGTCGCTGTCAAGGTAGGCCAGCGCCCGGTTGAAGAGCACCGAAGAATTGTTGGTTTGAGTGGCCAGCACGCGGTTAAAGGCGTCAATGGCGCCATCATAATCCTTGATCTGGATGGAAACGTAGCCCTTGCTGAACAGCAACGACGGGTCTTCGGGAGACTGGTGGAGTTTCCGGCTGATCACGTTCAGTGCGTCGGTAAACAACGCATTTGCCAGATAGATCCGCACGATACCGGCTATCAAATCGTCGTCGGCGGGATGACGGGCGATTTCGGTTTCGAGCAATTTGGTTCCCCGGGTGAATTCCTTTTTTTGATAATACGCAGCTGCGGCGATCATGTTCAGTTCCGTCTCGTTCGTTTCGGTGAGCGAAAATTTTCCGGGTTGCTCAAGCGGATCGCGCAGGGCTTCAAGCGCGGGGTCGGGCAGGGAAGATTTCACATAAATCTGGCCGAGCCAGAGCCGGGCCGCCAGATTGTCCGGCATCAGCTGGCGAACCCGCGCAAAGGCAGCTACCGCCTGGCGGAAAAATCCATTTTCCGTGGCCAGATTGACGCCGGCCACCAGGCAAAAACTCGGCTCATCGAACGGTCCGTTGGCGTTCAGGACCTCCTGCCAGCTGTGGAATTTGCCGAATTGGTCCGTTGTGGTTTTGGACAGGTCCAAGGGAACGGTTTTTCCGGCCCGCAGGTTTTCATTAAAATCGAGATTTATTTGCGCAACGAAATTGTCCGGGTTGACTGCTTTCGCCCTTGCGAAACATGCTGCGGCAGTGGCGAAGTTGCTGGCGTGTTGCAGCTGCACACCCCAGTAATTCAGGCTGCGCGAGTAATAGATGCCGGCGATGATGGCATTGGGATTTTGCTCGCGCAGCACGTGAAACCTGTTCAACAATCGCTGGCCAAAATTCTGCGGCGCATTCGGGTCGGGCGGCGTAACCGCGCGTTCGATGGAAGGAAATGCCTGGGCTTCCACGCGCGCCCAGAACGCCTCGTTCGCGGCGGTCTGATTTTTGTCGGGTAATGGCGGCAACAGTGTGTCCGTGGGCAAGGGGTGCAACTGGTAGGCCAGCCCGTGAGGATCCTGATAGAATTGCTCAAAATAATAGCCGAAGCTGGGATGCAGATAATATAGGTCGTTGGTTTTTGCCAGCATGGTCAAGGCGCTGAGCAGTCCGATTGGATTGACGAGGTTTACATCAGTCGGAGACACCAGTTGCGGCCATTTTTGCGGGTATTTCGCGTGTAAAAAACGGAGATAAGGGGGCCAGTTCAGGGACTGGGTGTCGAGCGGCAGAAAGTCCTTTGTCCGGCCCTCTCTCGCCAGCGCCGCCTGCACCAGAAACAAACGGTTCGCATCATCGCTCAACAAAATGCCGCCCGAAGGCGGCAGGTTCTCCACCACGAACGAGGCATATTTGCGCAGGGTGTCATCGTTGACAGCACGGATTTGCGGTGTGTTTCGACAAGCTATTCCGGCGATGGCGGCCACGGCGAATGCCCAAACACCCACCCCCAACAGGAGATTGGATGATTTGGCCATGGACGACCTTTGCGGTTGGGACCGGCCACTGGGTTCCTTGCTAAAAAGCAGCAGGAAATATCCACAGAAATATCCGATGCTCAATGTGCCAAGATAATAGAGGGTCAAGGATGGCGTTCCAAACCCGAGATGACGCGGGCTGAACGGTGGATCAAACGCCATCCAGGTGCCGATGAAAAAAAACGTGGCGAAAGTCATGTGGAAGAGGAAACTCGTCAAGGCCATGCCCATTTTACTGTGGTCTCCAAAGGATGATTTCCAACGAATCGACAACATCAACAATGGCAGCAGGTATGCCAGCAACAGTGACAGGGGTTGGAGATTCTGTCCCGGATGGAAAATGCAGGCGAACATAAGTCTGATGACACCATAGTGCGAATACAGGCTCAACTTCAGCGCTTCCCAGAACGTTATCGGCATATTGCCCGAAATCACGATTAGCAGTGGCAGCAAGAATATCAGTGCCAGCCCCAGCAATCCGCAGAGCACCATGCGTTGGAGGAACCGCAGGTTGAAGAAATGCAGGCCGCGAATCCACACGATCGCGCTGATGAAAACCGGAAAAAAGGCCACCATGGCCGCATTGTTTGCCATTCCTGCTCCGTACACAACTGAGGCCAGATATAAACGGCCCTCGCGTTCGTCAAGCCGGTACTCCAACAACGACCAGATGACGAAGGCAAACAACAACAGATCGAACATCTCTCCCGTGCAATTGGTCGCATGCTCCCAAAAGGTCATCTGCAGACCGCAAACCATCACCGCCAACAGCGGCGGCAGCCAGGCGCTGCCGATGGTTAAAAATGAAAAATCGCTGTGTTCGCGTTTGCGCTGCGCATCCGTCCGGTCATGCGGCAGCAGGGCGACCGACCGTGCCAACAGGCCGAGTGTCAAGGCTGCGCACAGGGCGGAAAACGCATTCAACGCCAGCGGAATTTGCGATGTTGGGAGCCACCGGAATGGCCACGTGACAAGGAAGAAAAGCGGGCTGACCAGATCCGGCTGCCACGACCATCCGGAAATCATGGTCACAATCCCCAGATTGAACGACGACACCCAGTGGTTTAGCGTGAACCAATAAAGCACGAAGGCAGCCACGGCCGAAAGCCAGGGCAAAAAGCGCGGCGTAAAATTTTTTCGCGGGTCGGTTCGCTGTTCGGTTGTCATCGAGTCTGTTCAGTTGAATCCATGCCGGGTTTATTGGCAAGACTTTGTGTGGCGCGCAAATCCGCCACGCACTCGACATGTTGGGTTTGGGGAAACATATCCAACGGCTGCACCCGCGCCAGTTCAAAGACACCATTGGCGCACAAAATGTTCAAGTCGCGGGCCATGGTGGCCGGGTGACACGAGACATAAATCACCTGCGCGGGCCGGGTGGCACGCAACAACTGCAGGGTCTGCGGCCAGCAGCCTTTGCGCGGCGGGTCGAGCAACACGGTCGTCGCTTGGGGCGAAAAACGCTTCAATAATTCCGGCAACACCGTTTCCACCTCGCCCGCAATGAATTCGCCATTGCCGGTTTTTCGCGCCGCCGCGTTGTGCTGCGCCGACCGGATGGCGCGCCGGTCGTATTCCACGCCGACGAACGATTCAACTGCGTCCGCCATTTCAATGCCAAAAAATCCAACGCCGCAATACAGGTCCACCAGATGGCGCGCGCCGCCCTGGCGGAGAAAACCGCGTACGGTTTCGACCAGCTTCGGCAGGAGGAAAAAGTTGTTCTGGAAAAACGAGTCCGGCGGCACCTCCCAGTTTTCCGGCGGCACGCGCAGCACGACTTTGATTCCGCCTTTCGGCGGTGGGTGCGCGCGGACATGGAGGATTTGCTCATTGAGGGCCGGCTCGGCGATTTTGCATTCTTCAATGTCCTCGACCAGGCCGCAATCCCAGCGCACAAAACCGATGTTCAGCCTTTGTTCCGGCTTGTTCCACTGGCTGCGAATCATGATGCGATTGCGGTAGCCGTAAGGTTGAGGGCAGGGGATGACCGGCGCCACCAATGCCGGTTCCAACCCGCCGATCCGCTGAAACAAGTCGGCAATCTGCTTGTGCTTCCACCGCAGCTGGGTCGCGTAATCAACATGTTGATACTGGCAGCCTCCGCATTGGCCGAAGTAGCGGCACACCGGATCGGCGCGCTCCTTGGCCGGCTGGACGACCCGCAACAGTTTGGCGCGGGCGAAGTTCTTTTTTACCTCCGTAAGTTCAACCTCGACGACTTCGCCGGTGAGCACAAACGGCACAAACACGACAAAGGAGCTGGAGGTTGGAGATTGGGACCCCGGGTCCGGGATGGTTTCGCCGGAAATGGTTTCTGCTGTGGCGTCCCGGCTCAGATTTGCGCGCCCGACACCTTCACCGCCAAAAGCGATGTCTTGAATTGTCAGGGTGAGCTGATCGGCAATTTTGAACGGCACGTTCCCAGCTTAGAAAACCGGACCCGTTCAAAAAAGACTATTTACCGTGACGGATCGCTTTTTGCGGTAATGGCTTCGGAGAAAATGGCCAGCACTTCCGCCCGGATTACCGCGCCGACCAGTTTGTTTTCCACCCGGTTGTTGACGACCGGTACATTTCGCAATTCGCTCTCCAGCACGGCCGGCAGCGCATCCAGCAGCGGTTGGCCGGGAGTGAGACACCTTGGCGGCGGCCGCATCACGTCGCAGGCGATGACGGCATCCAGATCCTGGGCCACGTTCAAAAATTCCTTGAGATCCTGCAACGCCACGACACCCAACAGCCGCTGGTGCGCATCCACCACCGGCAGAAAATTGTTGGAATTGGTCACAAACCGGTCGGCGATTTCACGCAACGGGGCGCTCTCGCGAACCGGCGTCACCGGCGCATGCATGAGGTCGCCGATGGTTTGTTCCATGGCCGCGCCGAGGCGGTTGGTTTCCTGGCTGATCGCCAGGCCCCTCATGCGCAGATGTTCCGTATAAACCGATTCCCCATGCAACTGGCGCGCCACGAGGATGGATACCACACAGGCGAGCATCAACGGCGGCACGAGGGTGTAATCCAGGGATAATTCAAAGATCATGATCATGGCCAGCAACGGCGACCGCGTCGTTGCCGCCAGCACCGCACCCATTCCCACCAGCGCGAATGCGCCGACCGGCACGCTGCTGACATCACCGAGTTCATGCAATGCCGTGCCGAACAACGCGCCCGCCCCGGCCCCGATAAATAATGTCGGGGTGAACACGCCGCCCACCGTTCCGGCGCCGACCGTTGCCGCGGTGGCCACCCATTTGGCCACCAGCAACCCGGCCAGCCAGAGCAGCGGATTCGGCCCGGTCAGGAATTTTTCGTGCAGAATGTCGTTGGTCACGGAATAACCGTTGCCGCAAACGCCTGGAAAAGCGACGGCGATGACGCCCACGATCAAACCGGCCAGCGTAAACCGGAGATAAACCGGCCAGTGGAGCTTGCGAAATTGCTCCTCGCCCAAACGCAGTAATTTCAGGAACACCGCGCCCACCGCGCCGCAGAGCACGCCCAGCAGCACAAACCACGGCAGTTGCGGCAGCGTGGCGGCGGGAAATGGGGGGATTTGATACCACGGTTCAATGCCAAAAAAGGTTCTCGAAACCATGGCGGCGATGACCGATGAAAACACCAGCGGCGCGAAAAGGTTCATTGAAAAATTGCCGAGGACGACCAGCGAAGCGAACACCGCGCCCGCAATGGGCGCGTTATAGGCCGCCGCAATGCCCGAGGCCGCGCCGCAACCGACCAGCAGGCGCAGCCGGTAGGGCGGCCATTTGGCGAGTTGGCCGAGCTTCGACGACAGCGTGGCCGCCAGTTGCGTGATGCCGCCTTCCCGTCCGATGGAGGCACCCGTGGCGATGCTGATGATTGCCGAAATGGTTTTTACCAGCTCGGTGCGGCACGGCAGCCGTCCATCACCCGCCACGATGACTTCGAGCAGGTTGGTCGAACCTTGCGGCCCGACGAGCCGGAAGCCCAGGTGCAACACCAGTCCGGCCGCCAGGCCGCCCAACGTGGGGACCAAAACCCGTTCCCAATTGTTGAATTGCCCGGCGATTTCCACCGGGTCGCCCGGTTGAAGGAGATGAACTGCATAGTAGAAAAACAGGTTGACCAGGCCGCCAATCACGCCCACCAACCCGGCCAGCACCAGATGGAACGCCTCTTCGTTGAGGGCCAGCTTTTCGCGCAGGCGCAGGGCGCGCCGCCAATGGCGATGGAGAAAATCCCGCGCCTTGGTGATCACCTCGCTGTTCTTCCACGACCGCACCTAACCAATCTAAGCGCGGTTCGTGATTTTGACGAGGCTGGATTTTAAACGTAACGGCGTCGGTGGGGCGAGCGTCCTCGCGAGCCGGGAAATCGGGAATATGCGGCTCGCCGGGAGTCTCCCCCACCAATTACCAAAGCCCGTTTCCAGTTTACTTTCTCTTCAGCCCGGCGATGGCGACCTTCATTTCATCGAAATGCTTGTTGGGATCACCGGAGTCGGTGACGTGGACAATTCTTCCATCCAGGCCGATAAGGAAACTGACCCGCCGCGCCATTTTCCTGCCGGCCACCTGCACGCCATAAGCGTCAACAATCTTGCCGTCGGAATCGGACAAGAGCGGGAAATTCAGCTTGTACCGGGCAATAAAATTTTTATGGCTTTCAGCGGAGTCAAAGCTGACCCCGATGACCTCGACGTTGTCCTTCTGCAAATCGCCCATGCGGTCGCGAAAACCGCACGCTTCCTTGGTGCAGCCCGGGGTGTTGTCCTTGGGGTAAAAATACAGGAGAACAATTTTTTCACCGATGAGGCTCTTCAATTTGACGGTCTTGCCGTCCTGGTCCTGGCCGATGAAGAGCGGCGCCTTGTCACCGGCTACGGGAATGGCGGCAAACCCGGTGACGGCGGAAAAGAGGATGGAACCGATGACGATGAGATTTGTGTGAAAATTTGTTTTCATGGGAGTTTTTTAACCGCGTAGCGGCGTCTCGGCAGAGCGCCGCATTTTTTACCAAACCGGAAATTGGCGGCGTTCTGCCGAATCGCCGCTACGTCAGAAAGGTTTTGAAAGAGCTTCATGGTGGACTTTTATTGTGCGAAATCAATTTACGGTTTTGCCCCGCGCAATTTAACTTTTTTCAGGCGTTCGACAAAATCGGTGAAGCCATTGGCCTGTGCCTTCAATCGACCGGACAATTCAGCGTCCTTGAGCCGGCCTCCGTCGTCGAGCAGGCTGTTGATTTGCGGCAGGAAAAGGCGCTCGGGATACAGATAGGCATTGCGATAGCCGAAAATCTGCTGGAGCTGTTCCACCGGCCGCAGCGCGCCCCACATTCCCGCCGCCACACCCGTGAAACACACCGGCCGGTGTTCAAAGCTCTCGGGGAATTTCAGCATGTCTATGAAATACTTTAAGATGCCCGGAATGCCGCCGTTGTATTCAGGCGTGACCACGTGCAGTCCGGCGGATTGCAAAACGGCCTCGGCGAACGGCTGGAAGGCCTTGGGTTTTTCAGCGTACGACGCCGGCGAAAAAATCTCCGGCGGCAACTGGGCCAGGTCCAGCACGCGCAGCGGCACCTTCAGTTCGGCGTAAAACTGTTCGATGCAGGCGGCGACCTTGCGGGTGTTGCTGCCTGGACGATTAGTACCGACAATGAGCGTAATCATGGAAACCAATTTAGGCGGCCCCGGGCATTTGGCAAATTGTGTTTGTGTCAACGTTTGCGCGGCCAGCGGCGCAGGCCGTTTTGCAGCCACAGCCACCAGACCATCCAGAACGCTTCAACGACGATGGCGCGCGTCAGCTTGGAGTGGCCTTCGACGCGTTCCGTGAAGGTGATCGGAACTTCGGCCACTTTGAATCCGTCGCGCCAGAGCCGGTGCGTCACTTCAATCTGGAAGCTGTAACCATCGGAGCGGATGGCATCGAGAGCAACGGCTTGCAAGGCGCGGCGGCGGAAACATTTGTAGCCACCGGTCGGGTCGGTGACCGGCATGCCGGTGATGAGCCAGACATAAATGCCGGCGCAGCGGCTCAACAGCAGGCGCTTGAGCGGCCAGTTCAAGACGCGCACCCCGCCGGTATAACGCGAGCCCAGCACGAAATCGGCGTTTTCGGCGGCTTTGAGGAAGTTCGGGATCTCGTCCGGGTCGTGCGAAAAATCGCAGTCCATCTCGAAGATGAATTCGTAATTGTTTTCCAGCGCCCATTTAAAGCCGGAAATGTAGGCGCGTCCCAGACCGTTTTTCTTCGCCTCGTGCAGGACATGGATCTGCGGGTGTTTGGCGGCGAGTTCGTCCGCAATCTTCCCCGTGCCGTCCGATGAATTGCCGTCCACCACCAGCATGTCCACGCCCACCGGGAGCGATAACAGTTTTTGCGCCACGCGCGGGAGGTTTTCCCGTTCGTTGACGGTCGGCACAATGATCAGCGTCTGGTTCATGCGGCAGCGGCGCAAATAGATAAACGTGAAGCGTCTGAAAAACAAGCCGGCAATTCGGTGACCGGCGGGCTGGGCCCTCGATTATGAAGTTTGTTTGCCTGAATTTGCCCGTCCGGCTACTCTCCCGTTCATGTTCGCCTCGCTGATTTCGAATGCGTTGAATCCCGAATTTCTGATCCATAATCCCTGGCTGTTGCTGATGTTTGCGTTCCAACTCTGGATGTTTGTTGACGCGATGCGGCAGCAGGAATGGCTCTGGGCGGTTTTTATCTTCATCGGCTTCGGGTTGGCGGCGATTCTCTATTATTTTCTGGTCTATCGGGCCGCGCCGTCGGCGACGCGCGGATTTGAGCTGCCCGGTGCGCACAGCCGCCGCCGCATCAAGGAACTGCAGGCGCAAATTCATCATCTCGACAAGGCGCACCACCATTCGCAGCTCGGCGACGTCTATTTTCAACAGGGCAAGCTCGACCAGGCGGCGGGCTGTTACCGTGCGGCGCTGGAACGTGAACCGCAGGACATTGACACGCGCGCCCATCTCGGCCAATGCCTGCTGCGCCAGAATCGTGCCGCCGAGGCCCGTCCGTTGCTCGAAGGGGTTATTGCCGAGAATCCCAAACACGAATACGGGTACACGATGATGGCGCTGGCCGAAACGCTGTCCACGCTTGGCGAAACCGGTTTGGCCCTCCAAAGATGGCAACAGGTGACGGCCGCCCATTCTTATCCGCGCGCCAAGGTGCAACTGGCCGAGCTTTACCTTGCCAACCAGCAGCCGGAACTGGCCCGGGCCGAATTGAATGATGTCGTGGCCGACGATCTGCACGCCCCGACCTTCCAGCGGCGACGCGACCGCGTCTGGGTATGGCGGGCGAAGATGCTGATGCGAAAACTTCCGGAGTAGCGATCCAAATTCGCCGGGCTTTTGCCTTTCACCGACGCGTTAATTTCGTCATGCTGGGTGTGTGTCTGCTTTAATCGCCATTGTCGGCCGCCCCAACGTCGGGAAGTCCGCGCTCTTCAACCGGATCGTGGGACGGCGCATTGCCATTGTTCACGACCAGCCGGGCGTCACCCGCGACCGCATCAGCGCCGAAGCCGAGTGGCATGGCCGCGCCTTCACGCTCATGGACACCGGCGGCATCGGTTTGTTGCGGCGCGAAAAGGCGGGTGATGTCATTCTCAAGGCGGCCATGGAGCAGGTGGATCTGGCCATCGAGTCCGCAAGCGTCATCATCCTGGTCGTCAACGTGCAGGAGGGGATTGTGCCGCTGGATCGCGAGGTCACGCAGAAGCTGCGGAGCAGCGGCAAGCCGGTCCTGGTGGCGGTCAACAAGGTGGACACCAGCCGCGCGGAAAAGAACATGGATGAATTTTCCCAGCTCGGCTTCGACCGGATGTTCCCGGTCAGCGCCATTCACGGGGAGGGCATAAATGATCTGATGGACACGGCGATGGCGTTGCTGCCGCCGGAAGTTTCAAGTGATCCGGCATCCGTGGTCAGTGCGGAAGAATCCGACGCCGATTCCCCCGAGGCCGAAGGGCGGAAGCCGAAGGGTCCGTTAAAGATTGCGATTGTCGGCCGTCCCAATGTCGGCAAGTCATCCATCATCAACGCGCTCACCGAATCCGAGCGCGTCATCGTCAGCCCGGTTCCGGGCACAACGCGCGATTCCGTGGATGTTCCGTTCGAGGTCGAAACCGACGGGGTGCGGCAAAAATATGTGCTGATCGACACGGCCGGCATGAGGAAGGCGCGGCGCGTGGATGAATCAGTCGAATTTTTCAGTGTTCAACGGGCGGTGGAGTCCATTGAGCGCAGCGATATCACCGTGCTGGTCCTGGACGCCGAGGCTGGCATTGCTGAACAGGACAAGAAGATTGCGGACAAAATCGTGGAGGCCCGGCGGGCGTGCATCGTCGTGGTCAACAAGTGGGACCTGGTGGAGGAATCTGTCCGCCAGGTTCGCGAGGAGGAAATGGAAAAGCGCCGGCAAAAGCATCGGACGGAAGGGCAGGCAAAGATCATCTCCACCCTTGGCGAATTCGGCCAGTGGGTGCAGGACAAGCTGTTTTTCCTCGATTACGCGCCGGTAATATTCACGTCCGCCAAATCCGGATTTCATCTGGACCGTCTGCTGGAGGCCGTGCGTTATGTGGCGGCTCAGTTGCAGCAAAAGGTCCCGACGGCGGTCTTGAACCGCACTTTTCGCGACGCGGTGGAACGCCGCCAGCCGGTCAGCGCGGCGGGGCACCGGTTGAAGTTTTTTTACGCGACGCAGGTGCGGCAGGCTCCGCCGACGTTTCTGCTGTTCATCAACCGTGACGAGCTGTTTTCCGACCAGTACAAGAAATATCTGGCCGACCAGATGCGGGTGGCTTTTGGTTACGAAGGCTGCCCGATTGTGCTGGTGCCGAAGCCGCGTCCGAAAACCGTGGAACCCATTCGAAAGTTCAAGTTGCCGCATCAAAAACATCCCGGCAAATATCCCGCATCACGCGGGAGAAAAGCCCGCTGATTTTTGTTCACCGCGGCGAATAACGTTGCGTTTTGACAGCGCGGACATGGAGATTCCGCTGGATTTTGTTTGGGAATATCGTTCGCGTAACTATTTCGTAACTTTTTTAAATTTTTTCTTGTCACCACAACAGGTAGGGTATAGGGTTGCGTTGTTGCCCACTAAATGGGGTTTCGGTTGGAAACGGACGGTTGGCGAAACCTCGGAAAGTAGGCTGAAATTATGATTTTCCCGACCGGTCTCCTGTTTAAGACGGTCGGGTGATTTGTCTGAAACTGAAATTTCAACCGTTTCGAAAGGAAAAAATCCATGATTGACACACGCGAAGATGTTTCCGTTCCCGCGTCTCAAAAAGGCCGTCGCCGTCCCGCGAAGGTGACCGCCGGCCGCAACGGCAAGAACACCGCCGGTCCGGCAAAAAAATCGGTGCGCATCCAGCGGGTTTTTAGCGACCCGAAAATCAAGCCCTTCGACCAGATTGAATGGGACCGGCGCACGGCGGAAATCACCGATGACGCGGGCAAGGTGATCTTCAAGCAGGAAAATGTCGAGGTGCCGAAGTCGTGGTCGGTGCTCGCGACCAAGGTGGTCGTCTCGAAGTATTTTTACGGCGAACAGCACACTCCGGAGCGCGAAACCTCGGTGCGCCAGCTCATTCATCGCATTTCCCGGACGATTGCGGATTGGGGCATCGCGGACGGGTATTTCAGCAAGGCGGACGGTGAGATTTTCTACGAGGAACTGACCTGGCTGTGCGTGAACCAGTTTGGCGCGTTCAATTCGCCGGTCTGGTTCAACGTCGGGTTGTTCACCCAGTACGGCATCGGCAAGGACTCCGGCAAGGGCAACTGGTTTTACAACCGCAAGACCGGCCAGGCCGAGCGCGCCACCACCCAGTACGAATATCCCCAGGGCAGCGCCTGCTTCATCCAGTCCGTCCAGGACAACATGGAGGACATCATGCGTCTCGCCCACAGCGAGGCGATGCTCTTCAAATACGGCTCCGGCACGGGCACGGATCTGACCCCGATCCGTTCCAGCAAGGAAAAACTCAGCGGCGGCGGTCGTCCCAGCGGCCCGATGAGCTTTCTGAAGGTTTACGACCAGGTCGCCAATGTCGTGAAATCCGGCGGCAAGACCCGGCGCGCGGCCAAGATGAACACGCTGCGCGACTGGCATGGCGACATCGAGGAATTCATTGACGCCAAGCAGAAGGAAGAAAAGAAGGCGTGGGCCTTGATTGAGCAGGGCTACGACGGTTCCTACAACGGCGATGCCTACGGCAGCGTGATGTACCAGAACGAAAACCTGTCCGTGCGCGCCAGCGATGAATTCATGCAGGCGGCGCTCGCCGGAAAGGAATGGTGCACGCGCACCATCACCACCGGCAAAACGCTGGAAAAAAAGGACGCTGCCAAATTGCTCTATAAAATCGCCGAAGGCACCCACATCTGCGGCGATCCCGGCATGCAGTACGACGGCGCGATCCAGAAATGGCACACCTGCAAGGGCACCGAGCCGATCCATTCCACAAATCCGTGCAGCGAATACGTCTTTATCAACAACACCGCGTGCAACCTTGCGTCTTTGAACCTGATGAAGTTCAAGCGCGAAGACAGCAAGTTTGACGTGGAGCGGTTCAAGGCCGCCGTGCGCATTTTCATCACCGCGCAGGAAATCCTGGTGGACAATGCCAGCTACCCGACGAAGGACATTGCGGAAAATTCCCACATCTTCCGCACGCTCGGCCTCGGCTTTGCCAACCTCGGTTCGCTGTGCATGAGCTACGGCCTGCCGTATGATTCCGACGAAGGCCGCGCGCTGGCGGGTGCCATCACGGCCATCATGACCGGCCACGCTTACGAGCAGAGCGCGGAAATCGCCGCCAACACCGGCGCGTTTCCGGGCTACCGCGCTGCGCGCTGCGCGCATGTTTCCAAGCCGATCGCGAAGGACAACGTGGAATCCATGCTGGGCGTCATCCAGCAGCATCGCGATGCGGTGGAAACCATCCAGCCGAGCCGGGAATTCAATTATTTGAAGGACGAGGCGCGCACCACCTGGGACGGCGCGCTGGCCAAGGGCCGGCAGCACGGCTACCGCAACGCGCAGGTCACCGTGCTCGCCCCGACCGGCACCATTGCGTTCCTGATGGACTGCGACACAACCGGCGTCGAACCCGACATTGCCCTGGTCAAATACAAGCTGCTCGCCGGCGGCGGCATGTTGAAGATTGTCAACCGCGGAGTACCCGACGCATTGCGGCGCTTCGGTTACAGCGCGAAGGAAATTGAGGGCATCATCGCGCACATCGAGAAATTTGACACGATTGAAGACGTCGAGGAAAACGGCCAGAAAATACAGAGCGGTCTCAAGTCCGCGCACCTGGCCGTGTTTGACTGCGCCTTCAAACCGTATCGCGGCAGGCGCAGCATCCATTATCTGGCGCATTTGAAGATGATGGCCGCCGCGCAGCCGTTCATCAGCGGCGCGATTTCAAAGACCGTCAACATGCCGTCCGAATGCACCGTGGAAGAGGTCCGCGAGACCTATGTTCAGGCGTGGAAGATGGGGTTGAAATGCGTGGCGATCTACCGCGACGGCTCGAAACGTTCGCAGCCGCTCAACACCAAGAAGACCAACGACGGCGGCGACAAGACTACCACCACCGATGCTTCTTCGGCGCTGGTGGCTCGCATCAAGGAACTCGAAGATGAGGGTGTACGGTTGCGCGCCGAATCCGGCAAGCCGTTGCGCCGCCGGCTTTCCGACACCCGCACGGCCCTCACGCACAAGTTCGACATCGCCGGTCACGAAGGTTACATGACGGTCGGTTTGTTCGAGGACGGCCAGCCGGGCGAATTGTTCATCACGATGGCCAAGGAAGGCTCGACCATTGGCGGATTGATGGACAGCATCGGGACACTCACCAGCATTGCGCTGCAATACGGCGTACCGCTGGAGGCCCTTGTGCGAAAATTCGCGCACCAGCGGTTCGAGCCAAGCGGCTTCACCAAAAATCCCGAAATTCGCAACGCCTCGTCGATCACCGATTATGTGTTCCGCTGGCTGGCGCTGCAGTTTGTTCCCGGTTATCGCGAAAGTCTCAACGCGGTGCGCACCCAGCCCGAACTCGCCATGCCCGGTTTGATCGAAGAGATGAAAAAACAGGTGAACCGTCCGGTGCCGGAACTGCCGATCGCCGAGGACTCCGAAGTGCTTGAAATCAAACAATCCGGCAAAGGCAACGGCCATCATGCGTCCGCCGCCGGACGCATGATAAAAACTCTCAGCGACTCCGTCGCGCACTTCCAGCAGGACGCGCCCACATGTCCGAGTTGCGGCCACGTGGCCGTGCGCAACGGCGCGTGTTACAAATGCCTCAATTGTGGTGAGAGCCTCGGATGTTCTTGAGAAACCGAACAAACAACGGGCCGGAGGATTTCGATTCTCCGGCCTGTTTGCTTTTACAGGGTGCGTTCGGGAAGTGATTCCTCATGGTGGGGCGAGGCTCCCGACGAGCCAACGTAGTTTGCCGTGTTTGGCCCGGCTCGCGAGGACGCTCGCCCCGCCGGGATGACAAATTGCGCCACCACCCGCGCTTGTCTCAATTCGCCGTCGGGACTATGCTGCGGCCATGAGCGACACCTCCTTCCGCACGCGCGAAGATCCCTGGCGCATCTTCCGGATCATGTCCGAGTTCGTGGATTCCTTCATGACGCTGTCGGAGGTCGGACCGGCCGTGACCATCTTCGGTTCGGCCCGGACGAAGCCCGGCGACAAGTATTACCGTGCCGCGCACGACATCGCCCGGGAGCTGGCCAAACATCAGTTTGCCGTGATCACCGGCGGCGGGCCGGGCATCATGGAAGCCGCCAACAAGGGCGCGGGGCAGGGTGGCGGCAAATCCGTGGGCCTCAACATCGAGCTGCCGCACGAACAGGCCGGCAACCGTTTCGCCAATGTCCCGCTGCACTTCCACTATTTTTTCGCGCGCAAGGTCTGCTTCGTGAAGTACAGCCTGGGTTTCATCTACATGCCCGGAGGCTTCGGCACCCTTGATGAATTTTTCGAAGTCATCACCCTCGTCCAGACCGGCCGCATCCCGCAGTTTCCCCTCATTCTATTCGGCAGCGAATACTGGAAGGGGCTGGTGCATTGGATGAAAGCCGAAATGCAGGACCGGGGCAAGCACATCAGCTCCGGCGACCTCGACCTGTTCAAGATCACCGACGACCCGGCGGAGGTCGTCCAAATCATCCTTGATTACGAACGCCGCGTCGGGCCGCCCGCCATGATGCCGAAGGCGTTTGCGTGATATTGGATTGAAAGTGGCACACCAGGTGTCGAACTTCCGACTGCGAATCCAGGACCCCGATCCAGAGCATAACCCTCGCTTGCAGAAAGTATTCGCGCAGTTTATAAGTGAAGGGTGGTGATTCAACCCGGTGCCACCTTTGACTGTCGTGTCCCGTTCGAGCGGCGCCACCCTTTTGTTTTCTGGCTGCTCAGTCTGGCGGGGATGCTGGTTGTCTGCCCGCTGCCGGCCGCCAATTTCTATGCCGGCATCTCGCCTGCGACCGTGCCTTGGACGAATGGCATTGTGCCGTATGAAATCACCAACAGCCTTGCCACCGCACAGTCCAATACCTACCTCGCCGGCCTGCACGAATGGGAACTCGCCGCCAACGTGAAGTTTGTCCGGCATACGAACCAAACCCATTGGATCCTGTTCACCTACAACACCAACTGGATTGACAACGTCTCCGGCAGCACCAATCCCCAGATCGTGACCGTCTCCAGTCTCAGCCGGGCACAAGTCTGTCACGAGATGGGCCATTCGTTCGGTTTAACCCACGAAAACATCCGATCCGACCAGACCAATTTTTTGACCGTTCTATCCAACAACGTCACGTCCGGGAACCTGTCTTTTTTCCAGGTTGATCCAACGAGTGTCACCAACGGACCTTATGATTTTGAGTCGGTGATGCATCTGGGCTGGGATTTCGCCTCGACCAATCCCGGTGTCACCCCCACGCAACAGCCCAAGCCGCCCAATTTTCCGCGTTATCAATACCGCATGGGTAATTATTGTCTGAGCCCCGGTGACCGCGCGGCATTGGCATATCTCTACGGTCCGCCACTCGTGTCGCTCACCAACGTCGTCACCAACACCGCTGATTTCGGCCCCGGCAGTTTGCGCGCGGCGATTTATTACGCGACCGACCATCCGGGCACGACGGTCCATTTCGCCATTCCGACGGGCGATCCAGGTCACAGCAACGGCGTCTTTAATATTCATCTATCCGGCCACCTGCCGCCGCTGGTCGCCAACGGCATGGTGATCGACGGCTCCACGCAGCCGGGCTTCACGAGCCAGCCGCTCATTGTTGTGGACGCCTCGCAAATCATCCCGGAAACCTTTACCTCGGACACTTTCCTGATCTATTCGTCGAGCAACCAGATCAGAAACATTTCCTTCTCGGGCTTCAACTGGAACGGCATTACGCTGTTGTATCTCGATGCAACAAACAACACCATTGCCGACTGCTGGCTGGGCGTGGATGCCACCGGCAACAATCCCGCGCCGAATGCGAATCAGGGAATTCTCATTGCCGCCGGCGCGAGCCGGAACGTCATTGGCGGCACCAACGCGCTGGCGCGGAATGTCCTTTCCGGCAACACGCAATACGGCGTTTTCATCACCGACTCGAACACGGCCGGCAACGTCGTTCTCGGCAATTACATCGGTTCCAGCGCCAGCGGCAGCAATGCGCTCGCCAACGGAAAAAGCGGAGTGATCATTGGCGGCAGCGCGACCAGCAATGTCATTGGCAGCACCAACTCGTCCGGACGAAACCTGCTTTCCGGCAACACCGAATACGGGATCTACCTGACCAACACGGCCGGCAATGTCATGCTGGGAAATTACCTCGGGGTGAACGCCGGAGGCGAAGTCGCTCTCGCCAATCAGAAGAGCGGCATCGCCCTCTTTGGCGGCACCCAAAACGTCATCGGTGGCATCACGCCCGGCGCCGGCAATGTTCTTTCCGGAAATGGCGAGTACGGCGTGGACATCCGCAACCCTGTCGCCAGCGGGAATTTTGTCCAGGGCAATCTCCTCGGCCTGGATGCGGGTGGAACCAATGCCATCGCCAATGTGCTAGGCGGGGTGCATTTTGACAGCGGTGCTCAGAGCAACATCATCGGCGGCACGGTTGCAGGCGCGCGTAACGTCATTTCCGGCAACACCACCGCCGGGGTTTTCTTTAACGGCGCCGGCACCAGCGGCAACCTCATTGAGGGAAATTATGTCGGTACCGACCTCACGGGCACGAATGCCATCCCCAATACCCTCGCCGGCATCTACCTGCCGTATCCGGGCGGCCCCTCGGGCAATGTCATCGGCGGGACAGTTGCGGGCGCGCGCAATATCATTTCCGGCAACTATTATGGCGTTTATCTCGCCACGCCGGCCACCAGCGGCACTCTGGTTGAGGGGAATTACATCGGTGTGACCCCGGATGGCACTCGCGCCGTGGGCAGTGCGTTCGCGGGCGTCATCATCTTCGGCGGCGCAACCAACAATACCATCGGCGGCACGGTGGCGGGAGCGGGCAACGTCATTTCCGGCTTCTTCGGTTACGGCGTTTATATTTCCGACGCCGGCACCGCCGGCAATGTGGTTCAGGGCAATATCATCGGGGCCGACCCGACCGGCACCAACGCGCTTGGCAACGGCTATGCGAATGTGCTTTTGCAACTCGGCGCAACCAACAATACCATCGGCGGCATGGGTGCCGGCGCGGGCAATGTGATTGCCTTTTCCGGAGGAGCGGGCGTGCTTTTGTTGGACACCAACACGATCAACAACGCCATCCGCGGCAATTCCATCTTCAGCAACGGCGGCCTGGGGATTGATTTCAACGGCGACGGCATCACCGCCAATGACACCGGCGACGCTGACACCGGCCCGAACAATCTCCAGAATTTTCCTGTCCTGACCAACGCGTTCGGCTTTGGTGCTGACACCATCATCCAAGGCCGACTGAACAGCGGAACCAACCGCAGTTACTCAATCGATATTTATCGAAACCTGGCGGCCGATCCCAGCGGCAATGGCGAAGGCCAGTTTTACGCCGGAGCGGTGAGTGTCACCACGGACGGCAATGGCAACGCTTTGTTCGCATTCACGAACACCGTCGGCAATAATACCGGGCAATATTTCACGGCCACGGCCACGGCGGCAGGAGGCGACACCAGTGAATTTGGCCCGGACATCCTTTGCACGAACAAGCCCGCGCCGTCAGCCACCTTCACCGGTCCGTATCAGTTGCGCACCAACGGATTCATCCTCACGCTGACGTTTCAGACCAATTTTGGCTACCGTCTCCAGGCCGCGACCAATCTGGCAAATCCGGTGGTTTGGACCGACCTGACCAATTACAACGCAACCAACGGCTCGCTGGTTTTCACCGACCGCCTGGCCACCAATTTCCTCACCCGCTTCTACCGTGCCGTGTCACCATAAGGCGGTTTTATCCCTCTGCTGAGTTCGGGAAAACACCCGTGAATCCAGGCGAATGCGGTGCGGGAACGGAAGCAACGGGAGCGTGCCATTCCTCATTTGACAGCGCGGCCAAATTGCGCAATGTTGGCTTAGTAACCAAACGGTGACTTATGAAAACACGAACCGCTTCCAGCCTGTTCCAGATTCTGGCCATCAACGCTGTGCTTGCTCTGGCAGCGCGCAACGTTGCGGCCCAAGATTCCACATCCGCCAGCGCCGCCCAAACCCCGCCTCTCCAGCTGTCCTATGGTGTCTCGCAGATCGTCCAGATATCGAAGGCGAATGTCAGTGAAGGCACCATCGTGTCCTACATTCAAAATTCCGGCAGCAGCTACGGCCTGGATGCGAATCAGATCGTCTATTTGAAGCAGCAGGGCGTTTCTGACGCGGTCGTCAACACCATGCTGAACCAGCATCCGCAAACGGAAGCGTCCGCGCCGCCGCCGAATTATTATGCCAGCGCCCCGGCAACGCCGCTCGTTGCCCAACCCGTGGGAGCTGTTGTCCAACCGGCGCCCGTCTGTGTGCCATCCTCGACGGTTTATGTCATTCCGGACACCCAGGCATATAGGCACAACAGCGGTTATTACAATTCATACTGCGGATACTATCCGTGTTACAGTCCCTACACGTGTCATTCCGGCGGATTTCCTGTGGTGTCATTTTCGGTTGGTTTCGGCGGCGGATATCACGGTGGATACTTTCATGGCGGCTGGTCTGGCGGCTACCGTAGCGGCTTTCATGGGGGTGGCTGGCATCGTTAAGGCAAGTTGGCTGAGATCATCGGGCGATGATTTGCCGGTCTTCGTTTGAAACTTTTAAAAGTGCGCATGAAGGGATGCAGGAGATGGTTCCTCTTCAATCCTTTACGGCACAGCCAGTCGTGATTAAATTCACCTGCAACCGCCCTTGAAAATGAACCAACCATTCCACTTTGCTCATCGTTCTCAGTTTGCAACTCGCGCTCTTCAGTTCGTGCGAACCTGCATTGCCTTGATCCTGGTCTGTTTTAATCCGATGACAATCCAGGCTGCCAATCCGACCAATAATCCGGCTGCCGGCGACAAACAAGGCACTTATGTCATCGTGCATGGTGCCTGGGGCGGCGGCTGGGATTGGAAACACGTGGATCAGTTGCTCACTGCCGATGGCAACAAGGTTTATCGCCCGACGCTGACCGGGCAGGGTGAGCGTTCCCATCTGGCCAGCACAAATATTGACCTCGACACGCACATTCAGGACATCGTCAATGTCATCCTGTGGGAAGATCTGCACGACGTGGTGCTTGTCGGTCACAGTTATGGCGGGATGGTCATCACCGGCGTGGCGGACCGCGTGCCTGACCGCATCAGGCACGTGATTTACCTTGATGCCTTTATTCCCGAGGACGGTGAAAGCGCCAACGCCATCCGCCATCACACCGGCATTGACCGGCCCATCACTAACGGCTTTGTCATGCCCACGTGGGTCACAAACTGCCCGCCGCCGCCTCATGACGTCCCGATGCCGGCCAAAACCTTCAGCGAACCCGTCTCGTTGAAAAACCAGGCCATTGCCGGCAGGCTGCCCACCACCTACATCCTCACTGTGGAAAAAGGCAAGGTCGCTGAACAGGATGAATTCTATCCGTTCTATCAACGCGCCCAAGCCCGGGGTTGGATCGCGCTCATCATGGAAGGCGATCACAATGTCCAGCGCTCGCACCCTGTGGAGCTGGTGAGGCTGCTGGAACAGGCGCCCTAGTCCGCGACGGGTGCGGGCTATTTTTTGCCAAGCAGCTTGGCTTTTTGGGCCTGGTAATCTTCCTCCGAGATGGCTCCGGCGTCCCGGGCCCGTTTCAGGTCAATCAATTGCTGGCCGACACTCGGATTTTGGTATTGCGCTTCGCTCTTGGAACCGCCGCCCAGCGACAAGTTCAGGCAGCCGGTGAGCAACAGCATGGCAGCCAGTGCCATGGTGGTGGGAATGAACATTTTTTTCATAATACGGTTTTACTTGCAGGGAAACTAATTGGTTCAACGCTGAATCAGACGGTCGGAGCTGTCAAGTGCGTTGCGCCCGTGTCTGGAAGCAGCTTGAAAGCTGCGGCTACTGACCGATCACCCGGAAATAGCCGGCGAGGTTTGTCATGGGAACGCTGGCATTTTGCTGGCTGGTTGTTGCCACACCGCTCCACGGACCGGATGGCAATGTCCCCGTTCTGTCCACCACGAATGGCGGGGTGCCGCCAATCCAGCTCAGGTTGACATTCGTGCCGGCACGAATGGCGGAGACAGTGATGACGTTCGACACCGTTAGCACCAGCGCATCATAGGCCACGGCGTGGACACCGTCGTCCGCGCTCAACTCCAATGTGTAAATGCCCGGTGCACTGAAGGTCGCCGTTGTGTTCGTCTGCGCCGCGTTTCCAAACGTGACTGTGCCGGGGCCGGAATACGATCTCCACTGGATTGCAGGTGGTGCGTTCGAGAAGCTCACAAAACCCGACAACGCGGCTGGTTGTCCGAACATGACCGTCTCATCCGGGCCGGCGTTCGCCACCAGCGCACCCGGCGACCGCGGTCCCTCGTTCGTTGCGGTCGTCAGGATGACCTCGAAATTCGTGGCGCTGATACTGGTCAAATGATTGAAACAGCCTGACGGCCAGCGATTATCCGGCGTGACCGAAATTGAAAAGAAACTGCCGTTGTCGGCCACCATGGCTCCATATTTCTTCAAGCCTAGCAGCACCGCCTTTTCTTCCTTCGTCCAACTGGCTGGAATGACGAAGGCGGACTTAAGCCGCAAGCGCTGGCCCATTGCGGGCAGATTGGTGTTCGTATTGGTCGCCGGCGCGGCATAATGCGTGGCCGGATAAATGTAGTTTTGGTACAGCGATTTTTTGACGACCAGCCGGCAGGCATGTTCCACCATGCCGCGCTCGGCCTCGTCGTAGCGCACGAGCGCGGAAAACATCGGAAACCCCGCCGCATCGCCCGATGTCCAGCCATCCATCCGGAGCCCGTTCGTGTTCAGATCGAACTTTGCGCCGTTGGACGCCTCCCAGTTCGTGCCCACCAGCGCCGTTTCCCACGTTTCCCAGATGAATCTGCCCCCCGGTGCCACCATGATGGCGTGCCGGTCGCCGCCGGCGTTGTTGGTCTGCCACTGAAACACCGTCTGGGTGCCGGTCCCCAGCGGCCAGGTTTCGATGGGCAGGTTCGTGGGAATGGGATACAACCCATTCGTGCCCATTCCGCCGTCCAGGTCTGATTCGTCGGGGTAATTGAAGAAACCGATTTGTTTCCTCGGCTGGCTGTCCGGCACGAGCACGTAATTCATCTCGAACTCGGGCGTCAACACGGCCCGGCTGGCGCCAAGATCCGAGATGATTTGGGCAATCATCGCGTCCGAATTCGACAGGACCGGCCGGTTGGAGACGCATTCGTTCCACGGATTGGTCACCGGGAAAATCTGCAGGGCCGAGACCACCGCATCGGCGTTTGTGGTGTTGAACAGGATGGCGTTGGTGACGGCGGGCGGGGGACCGAGAATGCGGCCTTCCTGATTGATGCGTTCGGCGGAAACCGGACGTACAAGCATCAAGCCTGCCAAAAGAACAGGTGCAACAAGGCTTTTCATTACGACAAAATCAGACTGCCCGGCTTAAAAGCAGGACACATGCCTTTCCTGCCGGGAGAGATGGGGTGGTTTTTGTGATTTTGTGCGTTGGTGGTTCAAGGCCCCGGGGCATTTGCCAGAAGGCATCATTCAGCAGCAGGCCGGATTAAATATTATTGAGCCAGAGTCCAAGTGTCGTCCGGGTCATAAGTGGTCATGGCTCCGGCTATTTTTGCCGTCCTGGGCCCCAGATTTTTTTGATAGATTTTGCCTTGTTGATTGACGATGAAGGTCATCACACCCGTATTGCCCCATTCAGCCGGCCAGGCGACCAGCGCAAATCCGGCAATCATGCGACCGTTGATGATATAATTATATTTGCCGCCTGGGGCGTGCTTTCCCTGGCGGGTCAAAATTTCGAAATAATAACCGTGATAAGGCGCCTGTTCGTCGTTCAGCATTTTGGCCGTGCGATGATACCCTTCCACGCGCGCCTGCGCAACGAGCGGTCCCAGGGGGCTCAACTCTTCGCCAGATTTTGCCGGCCAGAAAAGGCCGTCGCGGGCGTCCGGTGTGCTGCACAGGAACTGCGCGAAGGCCAGCACGCCGTCTCCCAACCGGTCCCGGGCGGAATATTCCCGCTGCGCTTCCACATACGCGTTGCAGACACCGATCGCGCCGGTTTCGTCCCTGCCGATGCGCCGGGCGAAAATCTCCGCCTTGCCGGCCACGGTATCGAAAAACCATTGTCCATCCCGGTTGACAAGCGGAATGGGAAATGGCCACCCGTCCGCGCCAATTTCAAGCGTCAGGTTGGAATCAGAATTGGTGATTAATTGCGTCTTTTCCGCGAGGCGCTGGCCAAACATTTTGTATTCCTCGGTGGCCTGAACCGCATCCGGCGAAATCAAGGCGTGTCCTGCCGGCCCAAAAATCAAATGCAACGCATTTGTGTCCTGATTCGCGGTCGCTGCAGTCAAGGCATTGACGGCTTCCTGAGGCCCGGTGAAAGCCTGTTCATCCGCCGCCGTGGCGCACATCGGTATTGTCACCAGAACCAGGCTCATGGTGGGGCTGCAGAGCCAACCCAGGCGCAACCAGACGAGACGATTGAGTTTCAACATCGGCAATGTTTGAATGGAAATCATTCGGTTGGAGAGTTAATGCCTTTGGGGATTTGAACCGTGCCCGCCGCCGGCCGGGGATGGCGCGGGTCGTGAAACTGGCTCGGAATGAGAAACCGGCGCTGGCCGGGCAATGGTCTGCACGCTCTGATTTCCGCGATTGCTGTAGGTTTTGGTGTCGTGCGCACTTTGAATGCCGATGAATGCTCCACCAGATTCCGGTCGGCTGACAGGCTGCGAATGTTCAACCGCAGCCGCAGGCGGACGCATGACGGGCGCCGAATTCCAGGTTGCGGGTGTTTCCGGCCGGGCGGGCGGTGTGGGTGTCCGCCGCGGTGTCGCTGAATCAGAAACTGAATGGCTCACCGTCCCAATCACAGGTTGGTTATGGGGAGCTTGGCGCGCGGGTTCTGGCCGCGTTACGACTGAAGCCGGCGAATTGCCCCAACCCCGATCGCCCCCACGCGTTTCGATGGCGCCTGGACGATGGTCCGGGTTCCAAACCCGCGTGTGACCGTTGTCCCTTTGACGTTCCGGCTCACGCCACCAACTGGAAGGACGCGGATGATCGCGGCCCCAGACGATGAGATTGTGATGCTGCCAGTCGAAATCACAATCGAGCCAGCCGCCAATCGGGAATCCGATGCCAAAGGTGATAAAGGGTGAGCCATAACCGCTTTGGTAAAAAACTTGGTCCGGTTGATAGACCGGCACATAGATTACCTGCGGATCGGATGGGATAATTTCAATGTTGCCGCCATCATTGATCACTTGTTGCTGGGGTGTGGATTGCAGGTTGCCGAAATTGGCAGCTGATTGCCGCAATCTTTGGATGGAATCCATCACATCCTGCTGTTGATAAAGAAAGGCCTGGCCCAGCTCGGTTGTCCAATTCAAGTTGTCATCCATCCATTTCAAGACCTCCGGATAGCGGGCCAGGGCCTGGACGCTGGCATCCCATGGCTGCTGGTCAATCTGGTTTGGATCGCCGCCGCCGCTCACATATCGGTCGGCCAGGACGATTTGCGTGGGCAAAGTGGCTGCCGGCAGGATTTGGGCGATCAACGGATCCGGATAAAGTGCAATGGGTCCCAATAACTGGTCGAGTTGCTGGCTGGGCAGCGGTTGATAGGCGGGCATCGGCGGTGGAACCGCAATTTGAGCCCGTGTGGAAATGGCCATGACGGCCAACGCACACAGCAATACAAATTTTTTAAACAATGACTTCATCCGTTGCCTCGTTAAATAAATGTAATCGTCATTACCGGCAGACGCGGCCACTGTCTGACAGATTACATCCTAACCGCATAATTCAGGATTTTATATTTGAACAGCCTCACCGTTGTGGTTGTCGGTTTGCCGGGACCCTCCTGGCCGGTTTTGGCTCTTGTTCGGTCTGATTAGAGTTCGGTCTGATTAGATTGAGGCTCAAAATTCAGTGGGAAATGATGTTCGACCGGCTCACCAACCAGAAAAGGGCAATGACAAAAAGGGTGCAGATGCCCACAGACAATCCGGTCAGAAAACGGATTTGCTTTTGATGTTCGGACCGGATCGGTTTTCTTCTCCAAATGTCATTGCTTCGCATAACGCTCTTATATTTATGCCAGCCAACGGAAGTCTGCCATCAGGTGTTCACCCCATCGGCATCTGGTCCTGCAAAATTTCGCCGCGCGGCCATCCTCTGTTTGTAACACTTTTTCCAGGCTTGCGTTTGTTCCGTAGGACGCTGTTTAATCATTAAACCAACACCAATTGCCCATGAAACGAACCCTCTCGCTCGTCGTCGCCATCGTGCTGGCGGCAGCCATTGCCCCGGCCCAGGATTGGGCCAAAGCCCGGCTCGAAAAATCCCCGCGCCATCAAGAGTTTGTGAACGTCAAACACGGCGACCGCGAAGTCAATTGCTTCATCACCTATCCCGAGGTTAGGGACAAGGCAACGGCAGTCGTCGTCATTCATGAAATTTTCGGGCTGACCGACTGGGCGCGCAGTGTCACCGACGAACTGGCGGAGGCGGGCTATATCACAATTGCGCCGGATCTGTTGTGGGGCAGCGCGCCTGGTGGCGGCGGCACCACGGAATTGATTAAAAGTGGCAACGAGGTCGGCCAGGCGATCCGCAAACTTCCGCCGGACCAGATCAGCGCCGATTTGAATGCCATGGTGGATTATGTCGCCAAACTGCCCTCGTGCAACGGCAAGGTCGTCGTGGTCGGATTCTGTTGGGGCGGCGGACAATCGTTTCACTTCGCCACCATCAATCGGAACCTGAAGGCCGCGTTTGTGTTTTATGGTACCGGCCCGGAAACGACGGCGGATCTCGCGCAGATCAATTGTCCGGTTTATGGCTTTTACGGCGGCAACGATAACCGCGTGACCTCAACCGTTCCGCAGACCACCGGCTTGATGAAAATTGCCGGGAAGATCTATGAACCCGTGATCTATGACGGAGCCGGACACGGGTTCATGCGTGCCGGAGAAGCGCCCGAAGCAAGTGTGGCGAACAAGAAGGCGCATGATGACGCTTGGAAGCGAATGAAAGAGTTGCTCGGCAAAATTTAACGCTCGAACATCTTGTCGCCACACATTTCTGCGCGGCCATTCGCATTTGCGGCCTCCCTTTGTCCGTCAGTTTTAATGAGGGATGAATACCGGCCGGCTCACCAGCCAGAAAAATGCCAACACCAGGAGAGTGCAGAAGCCCACGGACAATCCGGTAAAGAACCGGATTTGTTTTTGATGGTTGGACAGACTCGGTTTTCTTCGATGAATCGCGTAATGTGACATAAAAATTACTTCAGTATCGGCTGCTGACGAGCGAGCTTTAGGCTTTTTTGTTATATTTTGAATCTCTGCTCAAACTTGTCCGGCGTTTTTTTGCTTAAGTCTCTCCATTTTAACGCCTTCCGAGAGCCGCCGGACCAGGAAATCGCCGTAAAATCGTATCAATGCAGCTTGTGAAAGCATAACTAATGCCACCAAATCAACATGAATAGTTTTCTAAATACATGTGTGGATACTTGTCATCACCATTTCGCATTCAGTTTCCGGCCCGATATTTCCAGGATATTCGGTAAGGGTCATGCGCTTATATGGATACGAGCAAGAACCAACGAAAAAGTTCCCGGTAGCTTCTCAAATAGAAGACGCCTGGAATCACCGCAATGCGAAGAACATAAAGCGGGGAACAAAGAATTGGAGCTTGGGGTCCCTTGACTTTGGGCGGGTATTTCTGGACATCCCCAGTTCCCCACCGCTACCTGCCAATTCCAATTTGATTACAGCGTGAACAACTCTATGACATGACCGTCCGGATCGCCGACATAAACCTGCCAGGCGCCATCCGGGCGTTGTTTGCGCGCGCGATGTTCCACGCCAGCCTGCTTGAGATGATTCTCCCAAGCCACGATGTCGTCCACCCGGAGAGCATAGTGGTTGTTGGCGTCGAGGGGTGAAACCGGCATTCCGAGCCGGCCAATCAAATGCAGTTCCTGACTCGCGCCCAGCCGGAACCATGCGCCGGGAAAATCAAACGCCGGACGCGCCATCATTTCCAACTGCAGGGCATTGCGATAAAACGCGCAGCTCTTTTCCACGTCCGCCACGTGAATGGCCACGTGATTGAGTTCATGAATTTTCATCACGCCGAGGGTCGCAAAAAATTTCGGCCACCAAAAGACACAAAATGCACGGGGCCAGTTGGGCCACGAAGGCGCGGAAGCTTCACTGGCGTTGCAACTTCCACGTTAAAATCTTTGTGCTTTGCGTCTTCATGGTTAAATTATTCCGGATAAAAATTTGTCCGGCGGCTTCCGGATTGGAACTGATGAAAACATTTTCTGCCCGCATGGTTTTGACTGCATCCCGGATTGGGCTGGCCGTGCTGGGGCTGTTTCCCGGCCCGGCGGCCTTCACCGCCGACAGCCCACTCCTGGCCTCGCTGGAATCGTTTGATTACGCCGAACCCAAAGTGTTTACCGGCACCCTTTATGAAATCGGGTCGGGTCGAAAAAAAGTTCTGTACACCTTCCGTCGGACGGCCACCGTTTCCAACTCCACCGTTCACGTCGAACGGGAATTTCTTGACACCAATGGTTCCGTCGCCGCTGTTGAAAAAGTTGTATATGAATCCGGCCGGCTGGTCTCGTTTCAAATGCAGGAATTCCAGGCGCAGGTCTCCGGCTCCGTACGGCTTGCGCCCGACCCGAAAAACACGCAACGGCAGCAGCTCTTCATCGGATATGCCAAGGGTTTGGTGCCGCCGAAGGGCGACGCCCAAAAAATCCAGCCTGATACATTGACGGACGATACCGTGTATCCCTTCATGATGGTCCATTGGGACGAGTTGATGCGGGGCGTCGGCGTAAAATTCCATTTCATTTCGCTGGAATGGAGCCGCACGTTCATGTTTCGACTGGTGAAAACCGGGGAATCCGTCCAAGACGGCCGGATGGTGGAACAAATCCGGATGGAACCCACCGGCCTGCTTGTCGCCCGGCTGGTGGATCCACTCGTCTTTACAGTGGAAAAGGACAGCTCGCACCGCATTCTCTCCTACACCGGGCGGACCACTCCGCGCATCAGGAAAGGGACAGCGTGGAAATATCTCGACGCCGAAACCGTTTTTGACTGGAAGTAGAAAGAATTTCCCAGCCACCGATGGCGACAAATGAAACACCGGTGCGTACGTGAATCCATGGTTAGATCGTCAACTCCAACCGGCCATTCTAATTTGTCTGCAGGCGAAAAAACTTCGTCGTTTCTTTGAAGGTATTCGTGAAAGGACTCGTGGCGCCGGGCACATTGGTATAAGTGCCGGTTACCAGCGTGGACGCATAGAGCAAAAATGTCGGGTCGCTCCAGCTCAAGACCGCAACCCGGTTGATGAGCTTTATCGTGAGCGGAATCGGTGTCAAAACCCCCAGCGAGAACACCGTTCCATGACCTGAAAGGCCGCCGCCCTCTGTGGTTCCGTAGAGCGTGTTGTCCGCCAGCACCAAGGTCGTATTGGGACCCGCTCCGTCGCTGCCACCGGTGAAATTTTTCAAGACAGTGAAATTGTTGCCGGTGGTGTCCAACCTGAAAATCGCTCCCTTATCCGAAGAGCCGCCATTGAAAGTCCCCCCATAAAGAGTTCCGCCCGACAGCAACAGGTCGCCCGCGCCTGCGCCACTGCCATTGGTGCCCGCAAACGAGTGGAGGACGGTGAAGCCGCTGCGGTCGGTGTTGATCTTGAACACCGTGCCCTGGCCGTTGGTGCCGCCATGATACGCCGTCCCATACAACACGTTGTTCGATAAAACCAGCACCGTGCCCGGATTCGCCCCGTCGGTGCCGCCGGTGAAATTATAGATGTTGGTGTAGTGAGTGCCATCGGTGTTCACCTGGAATATGTTTCCGTTCCCCGTGCCGCCGTTCTGGGTCGTTCCATACAAGGTGCTGCCTGACAACACCAATCCCGCCGTTGGAATATTGCCGTCAGTGCCATTGAAACTGTAAATATTGGTCAAGGCGGTGCCGTTGGTGTTGATTCTGAACACCGACCCGAAAGTTCCGCCGCCACCCGTCCCGTAGAGCGTACCGCCTGATGCCACCAGGGTTGCGATCGGCGATTCGGCGTTCGTGCCGGGGAAACTACAAATATTGGTGAAGCCGGTGCCGTCCGCATTCAGCTTGAACACCGTTCCCCACCCGGCCGTGCCACCGTATCGAGTCGTGCCGTAAAATGTCCCGCCCGACAACACCAGCACCGCCCGCGGATTCGCTCCATCGGCATTGGTGCCGCCGGAACTTTCGGTTGAGAAATCCTTGATTTCAGCATAGCCAGTGCCGTTGGTGTTGATCTCAAACAACGTCCCGTTCCCGTTGGTGCCGCCGTTCACAGTGGTTCCGAAAAGCGTATTGCCGGACAATGCCAGGCCGGTCTGCGGATCAGCTGCGCCACTGGTTTCGGTGAAGACACAAAGATTAGTCAGGCCGGAACCGTTGGTGCTGACGCTGAACACCGTGCCATCGGCAAAAGCAAAGACCTCCGGCAATATCCCGCCATTTACCGTTGTTCCATAGAACTTGCCGCCCGACATCACCAATCCTCCCTGCGGACCCCAGCCCTGATTCCCCGTCATATTGCAGATCGTGACAAAGTTGGTGCCGTTGGTGCTGATTTTGAACAGAGTCCCGAAAAAGGTGCCGACCCCGCCACTGGCGGTGGTTCCGTACAATGTGTTGCCCGACAACAATAACTCCGCCACCGGACCAAACCCATCCGCGGCGCCGTTGTTGCCGGTAAAACTGTAAAGATTGGTAAAACTGCTCCCGCCCGTGATGCTCACCCGGAATACCGTGCCATCATCGGAAAGGCCATCGTTGTCTCCATGTTGCGTTGTTCCATAAAGCAGGCCGCCGGACAACACCAATCCAGCCACGGGATTGGCTCCGTCGGTGCCGCTGCCGCTAAAACTGTGGAGCCGGGTGAAGCCGGAACCGTTGGTGCTGACGCTGAACACCGTCCCATTGTCCAAATCACCTCCGTACTGGGCCGTTCCGTAAAGAGTATTGCCGGACAATGCGAGTCCGGCCACCGGGGTGGCGCCATCGCTGCCATCGCTGAAACTGTACAGGTTAGTGAAGCCCGTGCCATTTGTGTTCATCCGGAAGATCGTGCCGAATCCCGCGACGCCGCCATTCTGGGCCGTCCCGAATAAGACGCCATTCGACAACACCAATGCCGCCACGGGATTCGCACCGTCGCTGTTGGTGCCGGTATTGACGGCGAAGGCCGTGAAAGATTTTAGCACGGCGAAGCCCGCGCCGTTGGTGCTCAGACTGAACACGGTTCCATTGCCCCCGCTGCCGCCATTCATCGTCGTGCCAAACAGCGTGGATCCGGACAATACCAATCCCGCCATCGGATTCGCCCCGTCGCTGTTTGCGCCCGTCGTCGCGTCCCGGAGTGGAAAATTTCTGATGACCGTGAAGCCCGTCCCGTTCGTTTGAACTCTGAACACCACCCCCGCCGAGCCCGCCCCGCCCAAAGCCGCGACGCCGTAAAGCGTGCCGTCCGGTCCCTGCGCCAGCGTCCCTTCGGCCTGAATCCCGGTCACATTGATGTTGGGATCAAAAGTCTTGAGCAACGTGAAGGTTTGCGCCCCGGCTCCGGCCGTCAAGAACACCAGCATCAGCCACAGCCGTTTGATAATCGGATTCAGCTTCATGGCAGGGTCCTTCAAATTTGGCGTTGAATTCGAATTTCTGATTATTAACCCAACTTCATAAAAACATTAACCACACGAAAAGGGCCAGGTCGAGTAAAAATTCAAAACCGGTCCGGATCGGCCGTCGCCATCAGCAGACCACTCCGCAAATTGCAATTCATTGGTCTGAATTATTGCAATCTGCCCTGGCGGAAGTGAGCATTTTGGATTTGGCCCCGGCTTTTTAGTTGAATGCCGGTGGCACGATTGACGCTTGAAACTGGTTGGATCGGCCGGGAAAAATCCGGCCGGTAAATTTGAAAGTAAACCAAGAACCATGAGGTACACTATGAAGACACCTATTGAAAATCGGGACCTGACCCAACAGGCTCCGCACAGCCCGCGCGACCGTTTTGGCGGATTTGCGATCATTGGCCGAACCGTCGATAAATGCCGGGCCAGTATTTCCGGGAAATTGGGGGAATATCACTATGACTGCCCGTTGGATAATCGGCTTTTCAGCTTCAAGGGCATCAACGCAGATCAATTCAAAATCGCCGTTGCCTCCGCCACGAATTATGAGGACGTGGCCGCGTGGCTCCAAGTTAATGGCGCCCCGAAAACTCCGGAGGAAATCAGTGCCTGGTCGGACAGGGTTGAGGCGACCAAGTTGAAGGAGATCTTCGACAAGCACAGTCAAGCGGAAGGACAGGAGATACTCGACAGTTGCCGCAAATTGGGAATTGATTTTGGGACCGCCACTCTATTTCAATGGCTGGATGCCGACGACGAGGCGAGTTTTGAACCACACGGTCAACTTGCCACTCACTGATCATTCAGCGGCCCGGTCCTGCTGCCGTTTATTGTGCCTGCCGCACCCGATAAAATCGATATGTGTGGTTGGAAGAATCTGAATCCGACCAGGTAAACGGACTGGCACTGTTGGTGATCAAAGGCAGCCAGGTTGTCAGGTCGGTGGAACCGTCGATGACATAGCTGATGTCAGGACTGGCCGTCACCCGAAACTGGAACCAGCCAGCTGTGCCCAAGGATGGCTGGCCCGGAGAAATGGCCGCCGGTGGTGCAAAAGTTGACTGTCCGTTCCAACGCGCAATCCCGGACGAAACCTTTCCACCAGCCGTGCCGAACAGACCGACCACGTATAAATCGTTTCCGTTGCGAACCAACGCTGAACCGGTTCCCGCAATCGGGCCGGTGCCCCCGATGGCCAGCCGCGCCAGACCGGTGCCCAAACTCGTCCAGGATATTCCGTCCCATCTAGCAATCCCGGACACCATGGTTCCACCAGCGTTGGTGAACGCGCCCGCCGCATACAAATACACTCCGTCATCTGCCAGGGCGCCGACGGATGGGGAAGTGACGCCGGACATGCCGCTGTCCAAAGCCGACCAGCCTGTGCCATCGAACCTCGCAATCCGGTTCGCGGCTACCACACCCGCCGTCGTGAATGCGCCGCCCACATATACTTCGGTCGGTGAGAGCGGCAGGATGGCGCTGACCGCTCCGCCCACGCCGTTGCTCGTGCCGTTACCCAGCGGAAACCAGGCGGTGCCGTCCCAGCGGGCAACCCGGTTCGCCGTGGCTCCGCCGGCAGTGGTGAAGGTTCCGCCCACGTACAAACCATCGGACCCGACTGAAATCGCCGTCACGCTGTTGTTGAGACCCGACCCCAAAGCCGACCAGGTGGTGCCATCCCATTTCGCAATATAACTGGCCGCCACACCTCCCGCGCTGGTGAAGTTGCCGCCCACATAGACGTCGCTGCCGTTGGTGGTGATGGCAAAAACCTGGTTGTTCAAGCCCGTGCCCAGCGTTGACCAGGCACTTCCATTCCAGCGTGCAATATTGTTGACCGTTGTGCTGCCGGCGTTGGTGAAATTTCCGCCCGCATACACGTAGCCCCCGCTGATGGCCAGGGCGGAAACCGACGTGGTGAGCACATCATTCGTTCCCTTCATGCCGCTGTCCATGGCCGACCAGTTGGTGCCATCCCAGTGGGCAATCCGGTTTGCCTTGACCATGCCTGCCGCCTGAAAAGTGCCGCCGGCATACAAATCATTTCCATTGATGGCGACCGACCGAACGGTGCCCGTCAGCGGGATGAACAGTCCGTTGCCAGCCCCTTGCCGCACCACCTGCCAGTTGGTGCCGTCCCAGGCTGCCAGATCGTAAACTCCCAGCGTGCCGGCTGAATCCACCAAACCACCGGCGTAAAGCCGTCCGTCCGGCCCCGCTCCCAGGCCGGTCAACGTCAAGGGCTGGGTGGTGGCCATGATGCCTTGCGTCAGGTTCGTCCAGGTACTCCCGTTCCATCGGGCCACATTCTGGACGGCCACTCCGCCGGCGTTCGTGAAACTGCCGCAGACATATAGATCACCGTTCATGCGCGCCATCGAGTAAACGGTGACGGTTCCCTGCAATCCGGTTCCCAAAGCCTCAAATCCACTCCCGTTCCACTTCACAACGTGGTTCGCGGACACGCTCCCTGCCGTGGTGAAACTGCCGCCCAGATATATGTCCGACCCATCCGCCAGGATCGCCAGAATGCCGCTGTTCGTGACGGAATTGCCGTGGAAGGCGGACCAGTTCGCACCGTCCCACACCGCCAGGTTGTTGACCGCCACGCTGCCGGCGTTGGTGAACGAACCGCCCACGTAAAGATTGGTCCCGTCCGTCGCCAGTGTCTTGACCAGGCCGCCGACGCTCACGCCTGTGCCCACGGCCGACCAGTTTGTGCCATCCCAGCGCGCGATGCTGTTGACCGGCACGCCGCCGGCGCTGGTGAAAAGACCGCCCGCATAAACATACTTGCCCACGGTGGCCAGGGCATAGATGTAACTGTTCACGCCGGAACCGAGCGCAAACCAGTTGGTGCCGTCCCAGCGCGCGACGTTGTTGACCGCCAGGCCGCCCGCGTTCGCGCTCGTAAAGAGACCGCCCGCATAAACATTGTTGCCTTGGAACGCCAGCGCGTAAACCGTCGTGCTGCCGATGCCGCCGCCGAGTGGGGACCACCGCAACCCGTCAAACCTCGTCACCCGGCTGGCCGTCACGCCGGCCACCGACCGGAACTGCCCCGCCAGATACATGTCGCCGCCATGGCTGGCAATGGCCAATACCGCATCGTCGGCCCCCGGTATTCCAAATTGATAATCCCAATGCTCGTCGCCGGCTGCCGCCTGCATGCCGACCGGAAACATCGCCGCGGCGAACAGGCAGAAGCCCAGAATCCTGGTTCTCAGGCGAAGGAATCTGGTTGTTGGTTGTGATCGTGACGAGAGGAAATAAAAGTTGGCTTTCATAAATATTTCATGCAGAACAAAGCAGTTTTAAGGCCAGATTATGCGATTGGAAATATTTGAAAGTCGAAGGCGGCTGTAAATGCACGCCTGAAGCCTCAACGCTAAACTCTTCGGTCTGAACAACAAAGAAACCAGAAAACGAAGAAGAAGAAAACTTGATTCCCTGGTTGCTTCGGTGCTAAACCCCGGATGCGTCCCACGCAACTTCTGAATTGCCTTGGTCTGGGCGTGCCAAGGAAAAAATCGGCCGAATTATAGCCTTTTCATTAGAAGCTTCCGCCAAAGGAACGCCCGCAGACGCAGAGATCCACAGATTCAAAAGAATCTGCGTCAATCGGCGAAATCTGCGGATCCAATCCCGTCCTGTCCCCAAGTCGTACTCTCACTGAACGGTCGTTGCCTGGAAAAAAACCGGACTCGCCAGGATGGCCGCGTCAGAGCTGACGGTTGCTGAAGGACCCTCTACAGTGACTGATTGCGTTTGTCATCTACCCAAGAACCCACCCCAAGCAGTTCCAGTTCATCTGTGGCTGGAAGCTTGGCGGTTAATTTCAAAATCCAGCGTTCGATGTCGGATGTTTGATGTTTCCAATTATTCTTTTGTGACTTGGAATCTTCGCCGTTAAATCCCTGACTCCATCAATGCTGTTCTTCTTTCCGCTTCGGTGCCGCTTTTCCCGGCTTTTCATGCCTTGATTGATAATGTCCATGGCTGTCGTTTCGGTAACGATCATTGCGAATGGCGTGGGCTCGCCAGTCTGCATGATCCCTTTCCCATCCGTGAAAACGTTCCATCCGGAACGGTTCACAGACCAGCCAGACATTGCCCGGACCCAGATAGAAAGGCTGGTCACCGACGAAACCGACATATTCGACGCCATCCCAGGCGTAATCGTCCGGAACCATGACCGGCTCCGCTGACACCACCATCACCGGTGGCGGAGGAGCCACAACTACCACTGGCATGAACGCTGTCCGGCCATCTGGTTCGATGATACAGCCTGATACCAATACCAACCCTCCTGCCGCCAATGACAGGGCACCCGCGCGCAAACATTTAGTCTTCATAATTTGATTCATCTTTGTCTCTGGACAATAGGGGGAGCGGTGGCATCCGCTCAATGGGGTGAACACCCCATCCATGGTTGAGTTCAATGTTCAACATTCAGCGTTCCGGGCCGCAGATGGACTCAGATGAAATGCGGATAAAAACTCATTGCCGCCAAAACGCGCAAAACGCGCATAAAAAGATTCACTGGATTTGTTTTTTGCCTTCTGTGCCCCTTTGCGGCAAAAACCTTTGTGCCTTGGTGCCTTTGTGGTTAAACCGGGTTAAGTCTGATTTGGATTGTAATCTTATCGGGCTTGCGCTAGAAAAGCGGTCGGACGCCGCAACCCAACCATCTTTGCCATGGAAGCAAACATCCAAATCTTGATGGCATTGACGCTATGCCTGACTCCACATCGCGCTGCCGCTCAGGTTCCCTTCACGCTTTCCTGCACCTTGACCAATGGGTCGTCCATCGGTTCCGTCACCACCATGGATGCCAATAACGATGGCCGGCCGGACATCATTTCCGTCCGGGCCGGCAGCGCCAATAGCTTGTACGTGTGGACCAATGCCGGCAGCGGCCTGTTCTCTTCCAACACCAGCTATGCCGTCGGCGCTTTCCCGTGGCAGGTCATCGCGGCGGATGTGAACAATGACGGCATGTTGGATTTAATCACCGCCAACAACTCCGGCAACTCGCTGACCGTGTTGACCAATACCGGCGTTGGCGGGTTCGTCCTCAGCCAAACCGTGGCCATGGGAACGGGCACGTCACCCCACGGGGTTGCCGCGGCGGATCTGTTTGGCCGGGGTCATCTGGACTTGGTCAGCGCCAACTCGCAGGCGGCCAAAGTGGTCATCTGGACCAATACCGGTGTGGGCGGCATTTTCGCCTCCAACACCAGCTTCAGCATCGGCACCCCGCAATTCGAAATCCCGGAATCCGTCACCGTCGCCGACATGAACGGGGACGGCAAGCCCGACATCATCTGCGGCGGTTCCGACTTCAGCCCGTGCCTGTTCATGTGGACCAACAACGGCGCTGGCGGTTTTGCCGCCGCCCCCGTCCCGTTCATTTCGGACAGCGTTTATTGGGTCACCACGGCCGATGTGAATGGCGATGGCAGCCCGGATTTAATCCTGATTGATGACCCGGCCGTCTCCAGCACCGGCCATGTCCTGGTTTACACCAACAACGGCACCGGGCGGCTTGGCCTCTTCGGAAATTATCCCGTCGGCCTGCAAACGGGTGCTCAGGTGGTGCCGGCGGACGTAAACGGGGATGAGCAGGTTGATTTGATTGCCGCGAATAATGGCAGCACCTCCCTCACCATATTGACCAACACCGGCATCGGCACTTTCGGTTCCAACGAGTCATTGACCTTTCCGGCCGGGAAACAACCCTTCGCCGTCGCGGACGTCAATGGCGATGGCCGGGTGGACCTGATCGTTGGCAGCGCCAACACTCCCGGGACACTGACCGTGCTGACCAATGCCTCCACCTTCCTGCCGCGCTTGACCCTCAAACGGGCCGGCACCAACGTCGTTGTCTCATGGCCAGCCATCTGGGCGACTTGGTCGTTGCAGCAAAACACCAATCTGAACACGGCCACTTGGACCAGCTACAGCGGCTCCCTCGGCAACGACGGCACGACCAGAACCGCCACCAACGCATCGCCATTGACCAACCGCTTCTTCCGCTTGTCCACTCCGTAGGAACCGCCAAGGCGCCAAGGACGCCAAGATTTCGGATTCCTCTGTTTCAGAACTTGGCGCTCATGGTGACTTGGCGGTTAAAATCGAATCTGTGAAAATCTTCGTGTCTTGGTGTCTTTGTGGTTAAGCCGTTTTTTTTGCCCTAATTCGTCCCGTTGCCGGATTGTGCTTTGAGTTCTTCGAGGGCCTGCCGCAGTTTGTTCTGCCCGCTCCGCAACTGGTTTTGCTCATCGCGCAATTGCGCGAGCCGTCCCTCCAGCTGTTGCCGTTGGGCCGGCGATAAATCCGGCTGTTGCTCCTGCGCGCGAATCTGCTGTTCCTCGACGCGGATTTGCTGCTCCTGCGCGCGGGTCTGCTGTTCCTGCTGCTGCAATGTCAGCACCGCCGCGCCAGCCAGCAAGGTGCCCGCGCTGATGACGATGACCGTCTTAATTTTAATCCATGCCATAATGTTGAGTGTGCCTTTCACCAGGGCCAGGGTTGATGCCGCGACCGCCGACCCTTTCAGGACGGTCGCGGTGATGGTGGTTGCCAGTCCCACCGGCGCCGCCTGAACGGAATTGGCTGAAACGGCCGTGACGATGGCGGCTGCGCTCAACGCCACACCGCGTCGGTGGAAGAAATGCCGCAACTTTTCGAGTGCGCGGCTGACGCGCTTTTTGGCCGCCTCCTCGCTCATGCCCAGTGCCGCGCCCACGTCGTGAAAATTACGGCCCTCGAAAAATCGAAGCACGACGGCGTTGTGATCGGTTTGTCCCAGGACATTCATCGCGTCGTCCAGATGCGGTGCGACCTGCGTCCAGGTTTCCGGCTCCGGCCCGGTCAAAACAGATTGCATGTGGGCTTCCTGTTCACGTTGTTGGCGGCGGCGTTGGACGGTGCGGGCGTTGGCGGCGGTGTAACGGGCCGTCCGGCAAAGCCAGGCGGCCAGGACCGTCTTCGGTCCCAGCGACCTGGCCTTGCGCGCCAGGACAATGAAGACCGCCTGGGTGATTTCCTCCGCGAGATCCGCATCACGTACTTGCCGCCAGGCGACCGAATAAACCAGGTTGACGTGCCGCGACACCAGCGAGGCGAACGCCTCCTCGGATTGGCTCTCCGTATATTCCCGCACCAGCGCCATGTCATCGGTATCGGTGGTCATTACCTATACATTTACGTCCAGGCCGAAAAGGGACAGGAAAAAACGCCGGGTGACACGTGGCAGGTGACGCGAAAACCGAAACGGTGGGGCGAGCGTCCCCGCGAGTCGTGCTTAAATGGGGCGTTGAGAGTTGAATGTTTCCGCTGGCCCACGACTTTCTGCTCTCGTCCTTCGCCGCGTTTGTGCCTTGATGTCTTCGTGGTTATCTTCCGATGTTCAGCGTTCGAAGTTGGATATTGAATGTTCGGCCACAGATGGACTCAGATGAAACGCAGACAAAAATCTGTGTGAATCTGTGTCTAAAATCTTGGCTTCCTTTGCATCTTGGCGGTTAAAAGTCCGTGTTTATCTGTGGTTGGAATCTTTGTGTCTTCATGGTTGAACCCTGTTTGAGATTGATCCGATCCGCCTTGCTGTCAATTGATCTGGACGTGCCGAAAAAGTCGCCAAAAGCAGAGTCCTGTACCCGGAATCCAGCTTCTGAATTCTGGCTCCCGCATGGTTGAATCACCACTCGGCGAGCGGCTTGAGCGCCGGCGGATTCAAGCTCCGCCATTTTTCTCCGACCGGAGTCAGCAACACCGCCAGACGCGTAATGCCCCCTTCGACACCTGGATTCAAATCCACTTTCAGCAAGGCCGTGCCGGTATTCTGATTTTCCCTGGCCGTCGGCGGTTTGGATGAGCCCACGCTCAACTTTGCGGCGGCGGGTTCCAGCAAATCCACGCGCAACGTCCGGCCATTGCGGGTCAATACCGCCGAACGGCCGTCGCCGGCCAGATCAATCTTTGCGCCCGTCACCATGACCCAATGCAGCGGCAGGTTGGTTGGCGCCGGTTGATATTCGTCCTGCACGAGAACCCGGGCGCGGTCAAGCAATGTAATTCCCCGTCGCAAGCTCGTCACTTCATTTGAATAAGCGGACGTCAGGTCCGCGATGGCAAAGCCACATTTCTGCGTGCTGCCGAATCTTGTAATCGGGGCCACGACATTTCGGTTCTGCAACGCGTCACCGGGCGTGACGGTGTTGTGGCTGTGATTGTTCGCACGGAAATAAGTCCAGCGTCGCACTTTGTAATCGAAATAGCCCGGCAGCGTGTAAATGCCTTGATCATTGTCGCCGCCAAAATCCATCGCCCAGCGCTGGCCGTCGGCGTCGAGGACAAACGAACCCAAATCCAGGTGAGTGTGATGACGTCCATTGTCGCCGGCTTTGAATCCTGCAAAAATCGCATTGGTATCATTCCACGCGCTGCGGAAGGTGGCGATGTCGGCGATGCCCCGAAAATGAGAATCCAGCGGCGGATTGGTGACGCTGCCGGCCGGTTTGTCAGGGAACCATGCTTCGTGCAATGCAAAGAAACGATTCACGACCGTGCTTTGGATCGCGCGATCAAACGGCACGGTTGAATTATTTTGCAGGAAATCCGCCAGCAACTGGCGCGCGTGCTGCAAGGCGAACGGCGAATTGAATTTTTTTGCCAGCCACGCCCGCGCCGGGGAATTTTGCACGACGTCCGCGGAATCCTGATAATTGAAAATCAAGTCGAACGGCCCTTCCACCGCTTCGTAGAAATTCACCGTATTGGAAAATCCTGGCGTTGCTTCATAACCGAGATCCGTGCCCAGCGCGCTTTCGAGTCCGGCGAACATGATGGCTGAGTAAGTCGTGCCATACGTCCAGTAGCCCGGACCTTCGGGATACGAACCATCGGGCGCATAGCCGGACAGCGGACTGCGCAGGGAAGCGCGGGCGCCGGCGAGGATGCGACGTGCCAGATCAGGTTCTTCATCGGCGAGAACAAGGGCGGCACTGACAAGTCCGGCGTTGCAAACCTGACCATGGTTGCCATTGTTGCCGGTCCATGCAGCGCGATGGCTGTAAGAATCGTCGGCGAACAAAAGCGATTTTTCCTTTAGCGCCTTTTCGATGATGGCGCGTTCGTCTGGCGTCAGTTTTCCATACAGCCAGTCATAACCGATGGCCACGGCAAAACTCATTTCTCCTTCTGCGAGGTCTTCGTTCTGAAACCAATCGGGAAAAGCGGCCACGGTGAGCAAATCGTTCTTCGCGCGATTAAAAAACCGTTCGTCGCCGGTGAGTCGATAGGCCATTGCTTCGGTCAGGATGTAATAGACGGCATACCGCTCCTGCTCATGCACGATCTTGTCATTGGTGTTCTGCCGGATGGGCGGCGCGGTGAGAATGAATTTCGCCGTTGCGATGATGCGTTTATTTAACTCGGCGCGCAACGGGTCGGTCTTGGCCGCCGCCAGCGCAGCCGTAAGTTGCTCATCCGTGAACAACAAACGCGGGTGACCGGTGCGGAGATGTGCCAGCGGATCAGCCGATGGATTGGCGGTGAGCGGCGCTTCCCCCGGCGCACCGGCCCGAAGTAGCGTTGCGAAAAAGATGAAAAACAGGCAGGCAAAATGACGCATAGGATTGCGTCATCATGTTCCGGCGCCCGCGATTTGTCGAACCGCTTTTAGGGTGGTTGAAAGTTGAGAGTTGAACGTTCAATGTTTCCCTTGCTCGCTTCGTGCCTTGGTGTCTTCGTGGTTAAATCCGCATCCAGCCGCGGTTAAAACCTTCGCGGGCAGATTCCCTCGCGTCTTCACGGAGCAGGTTCGGCCAGTAATTTCTTGATGACCGCTTCGAGGTGATCGGGGTATAGGCCGACGATGCGGACGATTCCTTTGCGGTCAATGACGGCGTAAGTGGGATAGTATTGCACGGCCCAGGCGCTCTCGGATTTCAATTCAGGATCGCGGGCGGCCGGATATTGAATGCCATGTTGTTGGGCGTTTGCGGCAAAGGTTTCCTGACCGTGACTGGACGTGCAGACGCCGATGATGACCAGTCCCTGGGATTTGTATTTGTTCAGGAGTTCATTGTTGTGGGGAATGGCTTCCATGCAGGGGCCGCACCAGGTGGCGTAAAGGTCCACGACCACCACCTTGCCCTTGATATCGCCGGCCGTGATGCCGCCATTGATCCAGTCGCTGACGTGGAAGGCGGGCATGGGCTTGCCTTCGAGGGCGGCATGGGCGGCGCGTTGTTCCGGCTTGTCATCCCAGGTCCAACTGTCGGGAAATTCACCGGCGAAGGCCGTCAGCGCGCCGGCAACGAGCAAACCCAGGGCGCAGGAAAATAATTTGGCTTTCATGATATGGGAGGTGTTAACACAAGCCATGCTGGCCGGCAACCTAAGAAGTTTGTTCAATGTTCAGCGTTCGAAGTTGAATGTTGAATGTTTCCGTTGACTCTCGACGCTCGACCGTCTCTGTGGCCGGCCGAAGAAAAAAGTTCCTACGGCGAGAAATAGCTGCGGAACGTTCGGTCGTTGATTAACTGCTGGATGACATCCTCGGACGCTCTGGAAAAGGAATCCGCGACCAATTGCCCTGTGCCGAAGGCCGCCTGCACCCGGTTCTGGCCAGTATAAGTATCGTGCCAGACCGGCAACTGATTCGTCTGGTTTACCAGCTCAAATCGCACGGTCACTTTGGCGATGAGCGTGCCCTGCCAAAATCCCTCAATAATTTGGGTGTCGAAACCTTGGATGGTGCTTCCGAGCACATATTGGGTTCCGTTGGTGGTCTCAAATCCGCCTTGTTTCAGGGCAGTCTTCAGGCCATCACTAAAAATTTCCGCCACCGGCTTTTGCGTCACATAAGCGCCCGTCGTGTTTCCGTATGCGTTCTGCTTTTGGATCAGGACCGACTTGTCCGCGACCGACCGGGTGTCTGCGACCGGCGCAACCTTGAGCGCGGCTTTTGAAGAATCTTTCAGGGGTTGGTCTATTTTCGGGACCAGCGTCATGTTCACAGGCGTCTGGGTCCACGCGCAGCCCGTCAGCAAACCTGCCATGAGAATGCCACCGAGGAATTGAAAGACCTGCACCGGGTGATTAGAACATTTTGAATACATACTTCGATCGTATCAGATGGATGCATTCGATGCAAGCAGCCGGATTCAGGCCTTCAACTGGCCGTCCAGCGCCGAAACCGCCCTTAGCCCGACCTTCAGGTTGCGTTCCCCGGTCGAGCGACGAGCGAGGAGGGTGGAGGCCCAAAATCCAAAGGCAGGGCTGCGATGCCGCGCAGCCAAGCCGGGCAGCAGCTTGGCCTTGCTGAGGTTGAGGGCGTAAAGCCACGTCCCGCCGCGACATCGCGGCGAAGGCGTTTTAATCAGCCAACAAACATCACTGGCTGACTGGCTGCGGCGGAATATTTGTATAACTTCCGTCTTCATGCACCCGATTGCCTACAGGGTCAATGATTGTTGCGGTGACGAACACGAGCGTGTGCCGGTTAAGAGAGTTTGATTTGCTGCCATCAAGTTCTGCAAGCGCGGCGTCGGTTTGAACTTGATTGTCCTTCAGTCCAAAAACCAGCGTCTGATCGTCAAAAAGATTTACTGAATTCGTTGTTGATTGCACACGAAATTGAGGCGAAACCGTTGGCACGTCAATTTCCTGCCCGGCTGAATTATAAGCTGGCGCCGTGTTTGTAGATTGCGCGTAACCCAAAAATTCAACCACCGAAGCGATGGCGGGCAATTCGATGGTATACCCGTCAGGCAGCACGCGCGGTATCGTGTCGAGAACCGGTCCCGTTTCAATATTTTCAGTTTGAGGAACAATGCTGGAAGTGCCGTTCGTTTCTTGAAGGCAAAAATTGGTCACGACAGAAATAATCTGTGTTGCCCGCATTTGAACCTGGCGTCCGCTGAGCATCGTCACTTCCGGCTCGGCGAGAGTTTCAACATCATTGCGTGAGCGTAATTGCTTTAACGCATTTGAGAAGTTTTCGCTGGTAAGAATACCGTCACTGGTCGAGTCATACCAGCCGGCAGATACGTCTTTCGGCATCGTCAGAAATCTGGCTTTGATGTGGATTTGCGGCATGGGTGAATTGGTGTTCATGGCCACAACCGCGGCCGGCAGCGTGCGATTTGTTATCGTCGCTTCATCTAGCTGCCGCCGCAAAACGCCGGCTTCGCCGCGCAATCGCAAGAGTTCATCCTGATTGTTTTGTCGCTGCTTGATTTCCCGTTGTGCCGCCGCCAGTTGATTTTTTGCGTCGTCGCGTTCCTGACGCATTTGCGCAATTTGCCGGTTCAGCGATGTTTGTTGTTCCTGCAACGCGGCGATTTGCCTTTGCAAATGAAACGAATAAATACCGCCGCCAATCACGGCCGCGGCAAATCCAGCGGTAAAAAGTTTTTGAATCATGGTTATTCCAGCGGTTACGGTTAGTCCGGAAGTTGCGGCTAGGATTTTCGCAGCCAGTCCTAGCGGGGCGGCTTGCACGGCATTCTCGGAAATCAAAATTCCCAGGGCGCCCGCGCCGATCGTGATTTTGTTCTTCGCGAAAACCTCGCGCAGTTTTTCCACCGCCCGGCTCACACGTTTTTGCGCGGCATCGTCGCTCACGCCGAGAAGGGTGGCGATTTCGGCGGCGGATTTCTTGTGGAAATAGCGCAGGACCACGGCATCGCGGTCAGCGTCAATCAATTCGCCCAGCGCGGCATCCAGGTGCGGTTCGATCTGTTCCCACCAGACATCCGGTGAAGTTGAAATCTGTTCGCTCATGGCAAAGGCCTCCTGTTCGCGCGCCCGACGGCGTTCGATGGTGCGGACGGTCTGGGCGGCGATGTTTTGCGCGGTGCGATGCAGCCACCCCGCCACGGTCGCCCGCTCCACCAGTTCGGAAGCCTGCCTGGCCAGCGCGATGAATGCGCCCTGGGTCACGTCTTCGGCGAGATGCGGATCACGAACCATTCGAATGGCGGCTGAATAGACCAGGTCCACATGGCGGTGGACCAGTTCGTTGAACGCGGCCTCAAGCCTGCGTTCGACGTAGGCTTTCAGCAATCGGCTGTCGGTCTG
>Ga0265338_10000197_pt1 | contig 113587 bp, 63 predicted proteins | sample 42126metaG_FD_193579 | JGI IMG/M metagenome (GOLD analysis project Ga0265338, IMG submission 193579) | Rhizosphere microbial communities from Carex aquatilis grown in University of Washington, Seatle, WA, United States - 4-21-26 metaG | ecosystem: Host-associated > Plants > Roots > Rhizosphere...
TCATTGCGGCGCGCATTCTTTCGGCGCAGAATCCATAAATAGAAAACATTGCAGCCACCCAAAACATAGAATGCCAGCCGCATCCACTTCGGGCTCGGAATGTGATATGTGTCCAGTAAAAACAATGCCGTAAACAAGCCCGCAATAACAAAACTCAGAAGCGAATTGATACGGCCCGATTCTGGACCGCCATTCCGATCAGGCCAAATGAAGCTAAGCGCAAACGTAAATGTGAGAAGCGTGCCAATAAGCACACCGCCAAGAGCCAGCCAATTCGTACCGGGATTACGGAAACGCGCACCCACAAGAGAGATTATCACAAACAACGCAATAGCGATGCCGAGGTTGGTAAAGGGGCGGGCTCGCATGGGATGAGATTTAGACGTTTAAGGGGAAAATAAAAGGGAAAAGCGGCGCTGAAGCGACCGCACTCCAAACGCTTTGCGAGGTTCGCACGGTCAAAGGCAGTGAGGATTCAACACTATTCACCGGCGCTTCTGCATAGGGACGGCGGCGGTCACGGAGTGACGCGCCCTACCCATCTCGCACGATTCGTCAGATCAAATGCGCAGGTATGTGCTGCGAGTCCCGACCAGTCGGGACCCGCGCTCCTTTAAAAGCTATTCAATCGCCGCTCCATTTGTAGTCGTAGCCGTCGGGCGGGTCGTAGAAGCAGGTGGCCATGAAAATAAAGGGGTTCGAATACATGCGGGTGTAGCTGACGTGGCCATCGGCGAAACTGACCATGCTGCGGGAATCGTTGATGCCGGATTGGCCGTCAATCATGCGCTGGTTTTCATGCCAGGAAATCGGATAGAAGGCCATGTTGTCGGCAACGAGAATGGTTCTGGCAGGGTCTTTGAGGGAGCCGAGCTTCCGGCCGTATAGGCCGGGAACGGTGGTGGCGCCGGGCAACACAGGCGGCGGGATGAGGGTGGCCCCGAGGCCGTTGTAGGCGTAACTGGTGAAATCGGAATAGGATTGTTCGTGCAGCCCTTCGGCGACGAAGGTCCAGTCGTTGTAAAACCAGGTGTCGGCGGGGCAGGCAAAGACTTTATCGCTCGGCGAGGATGGACCCTGGAGGCCGAGATAACTTTTCACGAGGCTCTTGTAGACGATCTCGAAGGAGTTGGTCTGGAAACCGTCTGGGACGGTGTCATCCACGGACGGGAGTTCGTCGGAGTTCTCAGCGGCGTATTGGGTGATGGCGAGGTGGATCTGTTTGAGGTTGTTAAGACAGGCTGTGCGCTGTGCCCGGCCCTTGGCGCTGGAAAGCGCGGGAAGAATCAGTGCGGCCAGAATGGCGATGATGGCGATGACGACAAGCAGTTCGATGAGGGTGAAGCCTGATTTCGATTTGAGGTCGTGGCGCATGGGACTTGGACAGGGCTGAGGGTAAAGGGTTTTAGGGTAATGGAAAACATCGAACATCCAACAACCAACATCCAATGGGAAGCGGGAACAATGACTAATTTCTAAGTCTTAATGACTAATGGAAGCGGGTGCATTTGTTGCTTGCGCCCAAGAAGGATGCTCTATCCATTGACCATCTTTCCACGTAGAGACTCTTTTTTGAACATAGTCGATTTTCATATCCCACTGTCCATCAGCATCGCGGTCGATAAATGAAGTCGTCTCCTTCCCCTCTGCATCACAAAAGTTCAGGGAAAGGTTAGTTAATGAGCCATCAGGCTTTTGGTTAAAGTGAATGGTGGAGAGTCCATTCAGACCTACATCCGTTCCCTCACCGGTGTACCTGGAAAAGACAACATCACGATCATTTTTAAAGAGAGCCAAAAACTCATCGGTTCCGTCCTTTGCATAATGGAGTTGGTAGGGCCCGGCCTGAACCTTAATGGATTTCTTATAGCCGAGCCTCGTGGCAACCTCACTTTTTTTGGTGGCACAGGCAAGCGGCAGGAGCGACACCAGCAGCAGCAGTATAAAAGTTGTGCGGTTCATGGTGGCAGTGTTTGTGACTCGTCTTGTTTCTCAAGGGACTTGTCACGGGTGAGGTAGTTGTGGGTGGTTTTCCAGATGATGGCGACTGAAACCGCGAGCAGAAAAGCGCCCATGAGAATGCCGAAGATGCCGTTGTTTACGCGTACGCGAGGAAGGTCCAGGAAAAGCAACATGATTCCAGACAAACCCAATCCGCCGAAGATGAGCCAGATGCCGAGGACGACGATGAGTTTGCGGGGGCGTTCCGCGGCCTGACGATAGGTGTGGCCTTCGGCGAACAGATGCTCGAAGGGGCCGGTGGCGGCGTAGGACGTGAGAGGGGCGCCGCATTGGGCGCAGAAATTTGCCATTGGTTCGTTGGGAAACAGGCAACCGAGGCAGAGTTGCTTTCCATCCGTTTCGACGGCGGGAGGTGAAGGTTCCTCAGGCATGATTAAACTCTATTCCGAGTCTGCGGGCTGTCCAGCATGGTTTTTTAGGGCATAGAGGAACGGAGGAAATCGAGGACGAGGAGGAAGGGCTGAAAATGTTGGCTTGGCTGTGGCGGGTTAAAGGCTAAACTTGATTGGAAATGGAACTATCGAATCCTCAAGCGGCAGCGGCTAAATTAAAGAAGTCCTCGGCGCTGCGTCCCACCCTGGCGATCGTCCTGGGCAGCGGTTTTCACCACGTGCTCAACGCGTTGCGGGTGGAGACGAAGGTGCCGTATGCCAAAATCCCGGGTTTCCCGAAACCGACGGTGAGCGGGCATGCGGGCGAATTGTATTTTGGGCACCTGGGCAAGACGCCGGTGATGGTGCTGAGCGGGCGCGCGCATTTCTACGAGGGGCATCCGATGGAACGGGTGACGTTCGCGACGCGGACGCTGGCGGCTTATGGCATCACGGACCTGTTGCTGACGAACGCGGCGGGCGGCGTGAACCGGAAATTCCGTGCGGGGGATTTCATGGTACTGACGGACCATATCAATTTCATGGGCGCTAATCCGTTGCGCGGCGTGCACATCGAGGGTTTGCCGCGTTTCGTGGACCTGACGGAGGTGTACGATGCGACGTTGCGCGGGCTGATGTTCAAGGCGGCAACGATTTGCAAAACGAAGTTGCAGCGCGGAGTATATCTGGCCGTGAGCGGGCCGTCGTACGAAACGCCATCGGAAGTGCGCGCGTACGGGCGGCTGGGCGCGGACGCGGTGGGGATGAGCACGGTGCCGGAGGCGGTAGTGGCGCGGCAATGCGGATTGAACGTGGCGGGGGTTTCGTGCATCACAAACATGGCGGCGGGGATCAGCGCCGGCGTGCTGTCGCACACGGAAGTGCTGGAAACGGCGGAGCGCGTGAAAAAAATCGGGGCGCAGTTGATAAAAACTTTTGCGGAATTGTATGGCAAACGCGGATAAACAGAAACTGGTGAAGGCGGCAGCGCAGGCGCGCAAAGGCGCGGTGGCGCCGTATTCGCATTTCCAGGTGGGGGCGGCGTTGTTGACGAAAACGGGTGAAATCATCACGGGCGCGAACGTGGAGAGCGCGAGTTATGGCCTGACGTGTTGCGCGGAACGGGTGGCGTTGTTCACGGCATTGACCAGGGGAAAGCGGAACTTCGTGGCAGTGGCGGTGGTCGCGCGGGCGCCGGGCGGACCGATGCCCTGCGGGGCGTGCCGGCAATTGTTGAGGGAATATGCGCCGGAGGCGAAGGTGTGGGTGGCCGACAGCGAAAAGCTCAAGATTATCCAGGAATTTCCGATAAAGAAGTTATTGCCTGCCGCATTTGTGATCGTGCCGGAATGAGAGTTTGTGCATGAAGTTAGATAGCGCCTTTACGTTGGAGAATGCTGACTGGCCGGTACTGTTGGTAGGCCGCACGGGCAATATCGTCCACGCCAATGCGGCGGCGATGAAGCTATTCGGGCCGGCGGTGGAAGGGGCGCAGCCCAATCTCACGTCCATCTGGGCCGAACCGGCGCATGCACCCGGAAAATTTCTGGCGGAATGGGAGCAATCACCGTTGCCGACGGTCTCGCTGAAATTTCGCGCGCAGGACGGGACGACGGCCACTTACCTGACAACGATCTGCCCGGCGCCGGAAAAGGAGCAAAAGTTTTTCCTGATGCAGTTGCTGCCGGAGAGCGGGCCATCGGCGCTGAGCCTGGCGCATAAGCAGAAACTGGATTGCGCGCTGCAACTGGCGCGGACGGTCTCGCTGGATTTCAACAATGCGCTGACGAGCATCCTCGGCCACACCTCGCTGCTGCTCAGCAAAATGGAGCCGAACCATCCGTGGCGGCTGTCGCTGATGGCGGTGGAAAAATCGGCGGAGCGCGCGGCGGAGATCGCCAGCGATTTGGGCGCATTCAGCCTGCAGGAAAAGGAAACGCGCGGCCAGACGGCGGGCAACCTGAATGTCATTTTGCAAAAGACGGTGGAATTGTTCCAGGCCGCCCCGGGCTCAAAGATTTCGTGGTCGCTGCAATTTGAACGGAAGTTGTTCGCGGCGAAGTTTGACGAGGCGAAGATACAGCAGGCGTTCGTGAAGATTTTGGAAAATGCCGTGCAGGCGGTCCGTGTGGATGGGCAGATCACCGTTTCCTCGCGCGACCTGGAACTGGCGGAGCCGTCGCAGGACCGGAACGCGCGGCTGGCGGCGGGCGCGTATGTGTGCGTGGAGATCAGTGACAATGGCGAAGGGATAGAGACGGATGTGCTGCCGAGAATTTTTGAACCGTTCTTCACAACGAAGAAAGCGCCGCATCGCGGGCTGGGTTTGGCGTGGGTGTATGGCATCGTGACGAACCACGGCGGCGGCGTGGCGGTGAGCAGCACGCCGGGCAATGGAACGTCCGTGCGCGTTTATCTGCCGGCGGAACGGCGGTTCGTAAAAGACCGCACGATGGACGCCAAGGAACTGGGCGGGAACCAGACCATCCTGATGGTGGACGACGAGGAGCTGATGTTGACGATGGGCGAAACGGTTTTGTCGGCGTACGGTTATGCGGTGCTGACGGCGAGCAGCGGCGCGAAGGCATTGGAGATTTTGGGGCGGCCGGACACGCACGTGGACCTGGTGGTGACGGACCTGGTGATGCCGACGATGAGCGGGCGGGAGCTGGTGGAACACATCCAACGGGTGTCGCCGGGCACGCAGATCATCTGTACGAGCGGTTTTGTGCGGCCATCCGGCCAGCCGGACGACGCGCGGTACCTGCAGAAGCCGTTTACCAGCCAGCAATTGCTCAGCAAAGTCAAACAAGTGCTAGTGAACGAAGTGGTGCCAGTTGATTGATAAGGTTGACCTATAAGATAAATTTTGGTATTAATTAAAACTGTTGTGCAAATAGAAAGTCTTAAAGTTTTTTGTGACCTCGCTGAAACCGAGAGTTTTACCAAAGCCGCTCAAATAAACGGCGTAACCCAATCCGCCGTCAGCCAGCAGATCAGTTCGCTGGAACGGCAGTTCAAATCGTTGCTGATTGAGAGGAGCAAGAAGAAATTCCGCCTGACGCGCGAAGGCCAGGTCCTTTACGATTTCAGCAAGCAGATCATCCAGACGTTTGACGCGCTGGGCAGCAAGCTGCAGGAGATCAAGGACATCATCTCCGGCACCATCCGCGTGGCGACGATCTACAGCATCGGGCTGCACGATCTGCCCCCGTATATCAAACGGTTCCTGAAAGATTATCCCACCGTGCACGTGCACGTGGAATATCGCCGGGCGAACCAGGTGTACGAAGATGTGCTTGGCAACGTGGTCGACCTCGGGCTGGTGGCGTATCCGACGCGCGACCCGAAATTGGAGACCATCGCGCTGCGCAAGGACCCGCTCGTCCTGATCTGCCATCCGCAGCATCCGCTGGCGAAAACGAAGGCCATCAAGATCAAAGCGTTGGCCGGACAGAAATTTATCGGGTTCGAACCGGACATCCCCACGCGCAAAGCGATCGACAAAGTTTTGCGCGAACGCGACGTGGCGGTGAATGTGGTGATGGAATTTGACAACATCGAGACCGTGAAACGCGCGGTGGAGATTGATGCAGGCATCGCCATTGTTCCGCAAGGCACGGTGACGCAGGAGATCTCCAAGCAGACGTTGGCGCAGGTGCTGATCGAGGATGCGGATCTGTTCCGCCCGCTGGCCGCGATCTATAAGAAGAACAAAGTCCTGTCACCGGCGATGAAGCAATTCCTGGCGGTGCTCAAAGAAGGACACTGACCGATTTACGATTTCGGATTTACGCCCTGGTTTTATTGCCGGGGCGTTTTTCTTTGGTGGGGAAGGCGCGTACGTCCGTTGTAATTGGACGATGCTTTCCCCCTCACCCCTGCCCAGTGGCTTCCCAAGCCCGCCACGAGTCAGTTGCCCCATAAGAGACGTTCGCTTCGCGAACTGTGGTCCCTTGGGGAGAGGGAGAATAACAGGACCGGGCAACAGCGAAGGGATGACGGCGCGCACGGAGTGCCCGCCCTACCATCAAATATAATTCTCTGTTGGTTTTGAAATAGAACGTGCTATTTCAAATTCGCGGGATTCAGGCACTTCAGGTCTTTGGGTATGAAGAGGCCGTCTTTGCGGATGAGCTCGCCATCGAACCAGATCTCTCCCCCGCCCCATTCGGGACGCTGGATAAGCACCATGTCCCAATGGACGGCGCTGCGATTGCCATTATCGCATTCCTCATAGGCCTGGCCGGGCGTGAAGTGCATGGAGCCGGCGATCTTTTCATCGAATAGAATGTCGCACATGGGGCTCAGGATGAAGGGATTGAACCCGAGCGAAAATTCGCCGACGTAACGCGCGCCGGCATCGGTGTCCAAAATCTCGTTCAGCTTTTTGGTGTTGTTCCCCGTGGCTTTGATGACTTTGCCTTCGTGGAACTCCAGGCGGACGTTTTCAAATTTTGTGCCAGAATAGATGGTCGGTGCGTTGAACTGGATAGTGCCGTTGACGGAGGTTTTCACCGGACAGGAGAAGACTTCGCCGTCGGGGATGTTGCGGTCGCCCTTGCACATCTTGGCGCCGATGCCTTTGATGCTGAAAGTGAGGTCGGTCTCGGGCGCTTTGATGTGGACTTTGTCGGCGGTTTCCATGCGCTTGAGGAGCGGCACCATGGCGCGGCCCATCTTCGCGTAATCCATCGTGCAGACATCGAAATACAGGTTCTCAAATGCTTCGGTGCTCATGCCGGCGGCCTGAGCCATGCTCGGCGTGGGCCAGCGCAACACGCACCAGCGGGTCTTGTTCACACGATAATCCTGCACGGGCCGCGTGATGCGCGAGTACATGGACATGACATCGCTGGGCACATCGGCATTTTCACTGGCATTGGCGCTGCCGCGAATGGCGATGAACGCCTGCATCTTCTTCATGCGGAAGAGTTCGATATCGCGCACGAGCTCGGCACGTTTCACATCGGAACCGAGGAGCAATTCGCGGGTGACGCGCGTGTGATGGACGTCGACCATGGGCACAGCACCGCAAGCGCGGGCGGCGCGGATGAGTTCCACGGTGAATTCATCAGGGACATCGATCATGTGCAGGAGCACGCGGTCGCCCTTTTTGAGTTCGCAGGAATATTCGGTGAGGAGTTTGGCTAATTTTTTGTAGCGTGGGTCGGTCATAAATCAGGGGAAAAGATAAAGGGAATCGGGGGAAGATGCAAACTTGTGTGGGAGGGAACAGTGATGGTGGAAATGACTATATCAGAGTCCGGTTTTATCGAGCCGACACCACCAGCCGCGTAGCGAGCCCACACCGATCTCCGGCCGGTCATACTCTATATAAATTCCCCGCTTGCCGAGATTCGTATCGACATCAACGAAAAATGGGGCACCTCTTGAACCAAACACTTGTTGCTTCTGCAAAATTTTATATGCCGTCACTTTCCCGCCTAGCAGGTTTGATTTCGCAAATAATGCGGCGACTACTTCTTCCAGCGAGGCTGTCGCAGGCAAGGGAACAAGCTGCTGTCCCTTGAAATCATCAATATCAAGCTGATTGGCCTCTGCACTGCTGATGCGGTGATATGTGCGGACATCATTTTTTCCCCACTCAGACCGATTCGACAGAGCGAGCGTGTTTCTATTGGCGACAACTCCAAAGGACAGTGGTTCCACGATCGTGGTGTCGTTCGTACCGAATCTCTCGAACTTAAAGACTATCTGGTTATCTTCCTGCCACGTGTAGGCCACAGACTTCGTTCCAAACGCGTCTTGAAACAAGAACCTACCGTCCTGCCGGAACTCGATGGCACGCCAGACGGTGTTTTCCGTTCCCTGCCAGATTCCGATTACCGCATCTTTACCTTTTGGGGAGCAGGATGCGCATAAGAGAAATAAGACACACAAGAATGGCAGCGTGATTCGTTCTAATAATCGCCGGATGGCTCGATGGCAAAACACCTGAATTTGCATGATGGGGTTCTAGGGCAGACGATCGGGCATGTCAATGCTGCCAGTTGGTGTGCCGTCCCTTGCGGGACGGGTTTTGATTTTGGGGAGGAGACCAGACACTTCGTGTCTGGCTAATCTCCGGGGTCGCTTCGCGACACGGGATGACCGCCTAAAGGCGGAACTCCGAGCTTTGCGATGGATTCACACACACGGTTCGGGGGGAAGCGGGGGAGGGCCGCCGCAGTCCAAAACGCTTCGCGAGATGGGGATGAGCGTTTGGCATTTCTTCAGGTGTGGCGTAGTGTTCGGGGTGAAACAGTTGTGGAGTTGTATCGTGGCCGGGTGGTTGATGGCATCGGCTGCGCAGGCGGAACGCATCAACCAGGAAGGCCGGATTCTTGGCACGCTGCCAGCGGTGACGAATATGCTCTTTTTCACCAACGCGGACAACGTGCTTGCAGCGATGCAGATTTTTCCGGTGACGAATCCGTGGAACGAGGATGTCTCACGCCTGCCGCTATTGCCCAATTCTGATGCGATGATCGCGCAGATGTATTCGGATGTGAGCAATCACCGGCTTTCCATCTTCCAGGAGATGAATTTTGCGCTGGTGCCGGACAACCAGTTGTTGGTGTCGAACAATTTCACGGAGTTCCCGGATGAATCGGACTTGAACGGCGGAAAATTTCCGTATGCCTTGTATCCCACGCCGACGAATATGCCGATAGAATCGTGGCCGACGGTCACGACGAACACCTTGCTGCAATGGCAGACGAACAATAATGGCGATGACCGGCATTCGATCATCGTGCAGCCGGGCACGGGTTATATCTACGAGACGTGGATGCAGTATCGGGTGGGCACGAACTGGTTCGCGGCGAACGGCGCGATGTTCAACATGAGCTCGAACATGTTGCGCCTGGACGGTGATACTTCCGGCGACGCGGCGGGTCTCCCGATGTTCCCGGCGCTGGTGCGTTTTGATGAATGCGAGCGCGGCATGGTGGAGCATGCTTGCCGGCTGGTGGTGGTGCATTCGCGCGACGAGCACATCTATCCGGCCATCCACAATACGACCGGTTTTAGCGGCACGAATCATCCCGCGATGGGCCAGCGACTGCGATTGAAGTCGAGCTTTGTCATCCCGGCGAACTGGACGAAGGAGGAAAAGGCGCTGACGCTCGGATTGAAAAAATATGGCGGGCTGGTCGCCGACAACAGCGGTTCGTTCTTTTCGCTGTCCATCACGCCGGATCCGCGCTGGAGTAATACGTTGAACCATCTCGTCAGCGGCGGGTTGCAGCTCACGAATTTTGAGGTAGTGCAATCGACCGGCCCCACTGAAGGCCCGCGCTCGCCAAATCCGCCGGCCGCGAACGCGGGCGCGGACCAGAGCGTGTCCATTCTTGCGGGAGCGCAGTTGGCGGGTGTGGTGAACTTTTCCGGCGCACCGCCGGTGATGCAGTGGCAGCTTTATTCCGGTCCGGGCACGGTGACATTTGGCAATGCGGCGGTGACGAACACGACGGCGATGTTTTCCACCGGCGGCGTTTACACGCTGATGTTGAGCGCGGATGACGGCGTGCATGCGGTGGCGTACGACGCGGTGGTCATCACGGTGACGAATGCCATCGGCGTGACGATCGGGCGCAGCGGCACGAATGTGAATCTCTCGTGGGTGGGTGGGCCTGAGCCGTTTGTGGTGGAACGGGCGGACGGATTGCCGGTGAGCTCATGGATTCCGGTCACGACAACGAGCGTACAAAGCGTGAGTGTGCCGATGACGAATGGGGCGCAGTTTTTTCGGGTGAGAAGCCAGTGATGGGTTGAGGATTTGGTAACATCCAACATCCAACATCGAACATCCAACATCCAATGGTGAAGTCAGCGCCGACTGACGTCGGCGGCTACGATTTAAGGCTCAGCGGCTCATCACAAACCCTAGAATTTGCCATTTCAGGAAAGTTTCACAAATAATTTGACAAAGTTTTACTTTTATGCAATTCTGGAGCCAGTTATTTGATAATTTAAATAATATGATACAGAAAAACGCTCCTGAAGTTTCTGATGGTAGGTCGAACAGTCCTCGGTGCGCCGGTGTGCGTAGTAATGAGTGCGGTCTTGTGGAAAGGGCGATGGCTCTCCGAATCTGGCCCCTGAATGCACCTCGTTTCGTGCTTATTCGTACTTATTCGTGTTTATTCGTGCCAAAAAAAATTCCCCCGCCCCAATCTCTACCAGGTGAGTGGGGATTTGGAAGAAAGCTACGCGCGTTTGGCCGCTTGTTTTTCGTGCTTACGAAATCCTTTTTCGCGTCGTTTGATTTCGTCGGTCAGGAGTTCCTCGGCGGACCAACCATGGTTTTGGGCTTGTTCGGCGATCTCGAAAAGTTTTTTGGCGAGGGCGCCCCTGCCAGCTCTTACCGCCGGTTTTTTTGCGGAAAGCAGATTTGCTTTGCGGGCTTTCTTCACAAGTTTTTCGGCGCGCAGCAGGGCGGGCAGATGCTTCGGGATTCCATCGAGGGCAGAATGGCGCGCGTGTTTGGTGCCGTGCTTCTCGGCGCGCTTGATTTTTTCCCAATTCGCCCAGACCTCATCCACATCTTTCACTTTCACGTTTCCAAAAACATGCGGATGCCGGCGCAGTAATTTATCGGTGATGGTGCGGGCGACTTTTTCAAAATCGAACGCGCCCCGCTCGTTGGCCATCTGGCAATGAAACACCACCTGCAACAACATATCCCCCAGCTCTTCGGCCATTTCGTGGTCGTCGCCGGCCTCGATGGCGTCGATGAGTTCATAGACCTCCTCGATGGCGTGACGGCGCAAGGTCATGTGGTCCTGCTCGCGGTCCCAAGGGCAGCCTTTGGGCGAACGGAGCCTGGCCATGACCTTCAACAGATCTTCGATGGCAGTTTTTCGTTTCATCTCATTTCAAACAGAATGAACAGAATGAACAGAATTTTCAGTTTCAATTTAGGCGGCTCACAAAATGACAAGATCGTCGCGATGCACGACTTCTTCCTTGGGCAGTTTGCGTTCGGTGATGGCGGCGGAATCGAATCGCGCAATGCCACGGGCGAACTCAGTGCCATCGAGGTCGCAGATGCGGATGACATCGCCGACAGCGAACACGCCTTCGCAACGGGCGATACCGGGCGGCAGGAGGCTCTTGCCTTTTTCGCGCAGGGCTTCCTTGGCGCCATTATCGACAAACAACGCGCCTTTCGGATAATGAAAAAATGCGATCCATTTCTTGCGGCCCTGCAATTTAGCGGCCTGGGGAACGAACAAAGTACCTTCGTCTTCGCCAGCCATCACACGCGCCAGCATGTGTTTCTTTTTGCCGGAAGCGATGACGAGCGGGATGCCCGAGCGCACGACGATTTTGGCGGCTTCAATCTTGGACTTCATGCCCCCAACGGCTGTCTCACTGGTGGTGCCGCCGGCGATCTGTTCAAGGGCGGAATCGATGTGTTCGATGACGGGGATGGTTTTGGGGTCGGCTTTGCCAAAATTTTGGATGACGCCATCAACGGTCGTGAGGATGACGAGCAGGTCCGCCGGCAACAGAGATGCAACGAGCGCGGAGAGCTTGTCGTTGTCGCCGAACTTGATCTCAGTGAACGAGATCGCATCATTTTCGTTGATGATGGGAATGACGCCGTGGGCAAGCAGCGTGACGAGGGTGTTGCGGGCGTTGAGATGGCGCTCGTGGTGTTCGAGATCCTCGTGGGTGAGCAACACCTGGGCGACGTGGAGGTCGTGCGTGGAGAAAAGCTTTTCGTAAAGCGACATGAGGCGGGATTGGCCGACGGCGGCGCAGGCCTGGAGCTGGGAAAGTTCGGTGGGGCGTTTGGCATATCCGAGCGCGCCCATGCCGGCCCCAACGGCGCCACTGGTGACGATGACGACCTCTTTGCCCGCCTTGCGTTGCTCAGCGATCTGCGCCACAAGTTGCCCGAGCTGGGCCAGGTCAGGTTGCTTGCGGCTATCGGTCAGCACGCCGGTGCCAAACTTGACCACGATACGGCTCACGTCTTTGAGCAATTCACGTCGCATGACAGGTTGGTATCAAAACAGGCACGGAGAGTCGAGCCGGTTTGCTGTGAGATAGTGTCCTCATTTGCCTTTGGAGTCAGTCCCGCTGTCGCGGGAGAAAGCCCTTACCCGCGACTGCGCCGCACCCTCTCCCATTTTATGGGCGAGGGCATAGCGGCAAATCAGGTACTACTCGCGATAATTGTGAAAAACTCGTAACAACTTCGCATTGCGCTCAAATGACTTTGATTTAAAGTGGCCTTCGCTTTTTCGCTGATGAAGAACATAATTTATTTCGACCTGGAAACCCAAAAGTCCGCCGAGGATGTCGGCGGCTGGGACAAAATCAGCGCCATGGGCATGAGCCTGGGCGTGACCTACAGCACCGGCCGCAATGAATATAGCATCTATGGCGAGAAGCAGGTTTCGGAACTGCTGACAGATTTGCAGCGCGCTGACCTGGTCGTTGGGTTCAATATTTTACGTTTCGATTACGAAGTCCTGCATGGTTACACGTCGTATGATTTGCGTCAGTTGCCCACGCTCGACTTGATGGTCGATCTGCAGAACACATTAAAACACCGCCTCTCGCTGGATTCGATCGCGACCGCAACGTTCGGCGTGGAAAAAACGGCGGAAGGCCTGCAGGCGTTGAAGTGGTTCAAGGAGGGACGCATGATGGAGATTGCGGAATATTGTTGCTACGATGTGAAACTCACAAAGCTGGTGCATGAACACGGCGCAATACACAAACAGCTTCACTACAACAACCGGTTCGGAAAAAAGCAGACGGTGCCGGTGAAGTGGGAAATCTAATTTTACTGCGATGAAATCATTCGCATGGGCACATGAGGCACAACGTTTGAATTGTTCAACGCGCGCCACACGGTTATTCTAAACAAATGTCAGACAAAGTTCCTTACCTCGACTTGCCGGCACAGATCCGCAGCATCCGTCCTGAGCTGGACGCCGCCATCAGCCGGACCTTGGACAATTGCACGTTTTGCCTCGGCCCGGATGTGGCGCAATTCGAAAAGAACTTCGGGGCTTTTTGCGGCGCGCAGTTCGCTTTGGGTTTCAACAGCGGCACTTCTGCCCTGCATGTCGCAATGCGTCTGTGCGACATCGGGCCCGGGGATGAAGTCATCACGACGCCTTACACGTTCATCGCGACAAGCTGGGCGATTTCTTATTGCGGCGCCAGGCCGGTGTATGTGGACATCGACCCGGCGACATTCAATCTGAATCCGCAACTGGTCGAGCGCGCCATTACACCGCGGACGAAAGCCATTTTGCCAGTGCATTTGTACGGTCATCCATTTGAGGTGGATGCCATCAAAGAAATCTGCCAGAAGCACAAACTGCCGTTGATAGAAGATGCAGCCCAGGCTGTGGGCGCGAAATACAAAGACAAAATTGTTGGTGCGCTTGGTGACATTGGTTGCTTCAGTTTTTATCCAGCAAAAAACCTGGGCGCCTGCGGCGAAGGCGGCGCGCTGGTCACCAATAGTCCGGCGTTGGCGGCCCGCGCGAAATCGTTGCGCGAGCATGGCTCGACGCAGCGCTATCACCATGATGAGGTGGGGTATAACTATCGCATGGAAGGCATTCAAGGCGCGGTGTTGGATGTGAAACTAAAACATCTTGCGAAGTGGAACGCGGAACGCCGCCGCGTGGCACACCGATATGCCGAATTGCTCACCGACACACCGTTCCAACTCCCACGTGAAGCACAGTATGCCGAAAGCGCCTGGCATCTCTATACGGTGCGCAGCTCACGTCGTGATGAGTTAAAGAAGTTTCTCGATAACAACGGTATCGGCAATGCCGTGCATTACCCCATTCCGCTGCACCTGCAAAAGGTCTACGCATATCTTGGCCACAAGCCCGGCGATTTTCCCGTCGCTGAAAAAGCGTCACAGGAAGTCTTGAGCCTGCCGATGTTCCCGGAGTTGACCGACGCCCAGATCCAACGCGTGGCAAAAGTCATCAAGCAATTTTTCCAACATTAAGATGGAATAAGTTCACGCCAATATCGGGCGCGCATTTGCCAAATTTTCCCTGTATTGAAATGCGCTTTGGGGAGAACATTCACCACATAGATCAACCCGGCTTAATGACCACCAGAACTTACATGAATGCCACCAAAACAAAGGATACGCCCACCAGTCGTTACCTCTCCTTCCGGCCAGAGATCAAAGTCCTTGATTGCACCATTCGCGATGGCGGCCTGATGAATAACCATCACTTCGACGACAAGATCGTGAAGGTGATCTACGAAACGTGCGTCGCGGCGGGCATTGATTACATGGAACTGGGCTACAAAGCCTCGCGCAAGGCCATCAAGACCGGCGAACACGGCTGTTGGAAATACTGCGTCGAGGACGATCTCCGACGCATCGTGGGAGACAACCGGACCAAACTAAAACTGTGCGTGATGGCCGATGCCGAACGCTGCGACTATCATGATGACATCCCCAAAAAGAGCGAATCGGTCATCGATATGATCCGTGTGGCGACGTACATCCATCAGATTCCAGCCGCCCTCGACATGGTGAAGGACGCGCATGATAAAGGTTATGAAACGACCTTGAATCTCATGGCTGCTTCTACCATCCCTGATAACGAATTGGATGAGGGACTTGAGATGATGGCTGAATCCGAAGTGAAGGCGATTTACGTCGTGGACAGTTTCGGTGCGCTTTACAGCGAGCAAGTGCATCACCTGGTGAAAAAATACCTTAGCTTCTGCAAATCGGCCGGCAAGGAAGTTGGCGTTCACATGCACAACAACATGCAACTCGCGTTTGCCAACACCATCGAGGGCATCATCGGAGGCGCGAATTACCTGGATGCAACCATGGCTGGTCTCGGTCGGGGTGCCGGCAATTGTCAGATGGAACTCCTCCTCGGTTTTCTTAAGAACCCGAAATTCAACCTGCGTCCTGTGCTCGATTGCGTTCAAAATCACATCGAGCCCATGCGGGCTAAACTACTTTGGGGCTACGACCTGCCCTATCTGCTTACGGGAATGCTGAACCAACATCCGCGCACGGCGATCAAATTCAAGGAAGCTGAACTGACCGGAAAAAAGGGCGATATCCTTGAGTTTTATGATGTCGTGAAGGAATAGGTTTGAGGCATACGGAAATTAAAGCGATACCATACTATATGGCGGATTCACCCAGGGTTTCCATCATCATTCCGGCCTTCAACGCCGCCAGTGTGATTGCCGAGACATTGGTATCAGTGATGAATCAAACCTTCACCGATTTCGAAGTTTTGATTGTGGACGACGGCTCCAATGACAATACGGTTGACGTCGCGAAGACCTTTTGCGTTGCAGACGCGCGATTTCAATTGATCACTTCTAATCACGCTGGTCTTTCCGCGACCCGCAATATCGGGATCAAGCAATCACGGGGCGAATGGATCGCGTTTGTGGACGCCGATGATATCTGGCTGCCCGAAAAACTCGCGCGTCAGATGGAAACCGTTGGAGAGCGGTCGGAGGTCGATCTGTCGTTCACCAACTATCATTTTTGGGATGGAACACATGTCCTACGCACAAGGACTTTTTATGAGGGCATGTCGGCTAAGAATGAGATCCTGCCGAGGCTGATCGAACGCTGCACATATTTGGTTTCGGCGGTAATCGTCCGGGCCGATCTATTCAAACGGGTCGGGGGGTTTGATGTAACGCTGCCGTGCTGCGAAGATTGGGATCTTTGGCTGCGAATGGCTGAGAGCGGCATGACCGTGGCTGGTATCGAAACGCCCCTCGTACATTATCGCCGCTGGCCGGGCAACATGACCAAGAACCGTCTGGCCATGTCCGAATACAAGGTTGTCGTTCTGGAAAGAAACGCCCGCGCGAGCCGACATCCCTCCGTACGCGCGGATTACCTGCGCTCGATCGCCAATGCGCGAGCACGGTTGGAACTTGTGCGTGCGTGCACATATCTTCGCTCGCAGCCAGACTCGGTACGCGCATCGGTGTGGCGCGCATGGCGATTATATCCCAGCGAAACGAAATGGCTGGGATGGTTTCTGTTGTTGCTCTGGCCCAAAGCACTCGGCGGGCATAAGGCGGAAGGAATCGTTCACCGGAAGCTGCGTCGGCGTTATGATTCATTGGCAAGCACGTGATTCGAAGTTAAACTGTTTCTATGTCGCACGCCGACTTCGTCCATCTTCATTTGCACACCGAGTATTCGCTGCTCGATGGCGCCTGCCGTTTGGACAGGCTGGTTGGCCGCGCTCACGAACTTAAATTTCCCGCCCTCGCCATCACCGATCACGGTGCGATGCATGGTGTGATCGATTTTTACAAGGAAGCGCGCGATAAAGGCATCAAGCCCATTATCGGCTGTGAAGTTTACGTGGCCCCCGGTTCGCGTTTGGACAAGAAAACGAGTAGCGGCGGTCGTGACGTCTATCACCATCTGGGTCTGCTCGCCAAAGATGACACCGGATACAAAAACCTTATCAAGCTGACAACCGCGGCACACCTTGAGGGCTATTACTATAAGCCCCGCATCGATAAAGAGATCCTGACGCAGTACAAAGAAGGTCTCATCGCGATGTCCGGTTGTCTCGCGAGTGAAATTCCCGATTGGATCATGAAAGACCAAATCGACAAGGCGCGGAACGCCGTCGATTGGTACAAGCAAACTCTCGGGCCGGAAAATTTTTACCTCGAGCTACAGAACCATGGCATCGCGGAGCAGGCCAAGGTGAATCGTTGCTTGATCCAATGGGCGAAGGAATTCGGACTGAAGCTCGTCGCAACGAATGATGTTCACTACGTCAACAAAAGCGATTCGCACGCGCACGATTGTCTCATCTGCATCGGCACCCAGACCCAGCTGGCCGATACCAAGCGGATGAAGTATGAGCCGGAACAATTCTACCTGCGCACACCGGAGGAAATGAAAGCGCGGTTTGCCGAAACTCCGGAAGCAGTGAAGAACACTCTCGAAGTCGCTGAGAAATGTAATTTAGAGATCGAATTTGGCAAGTTGCACTATCCGGTTTTTAATCCGCCGGAGCACTTTTCACGCGAAGGCTTCTTGCGGCAGTGGCTGGCGGAAGGATTGTTCCGTCGCTATACGATCCATGCGAAGGCGGAGGGAAAAGATTTCGTCGTCGAAAAGATTGATGATCCAAAACGGCTGCCGACGTATGACCCACAAAATCCCAACGAGCAAGCAGCAATCAAAGTAGTGATCGACCGCTTGCAGATGGAATTGCAGGTCATCGAAAAGACCGGGTTCATCTCCTACTTCCTTATCGTCGGTGATTTCATCCGCAAAGGCCGTGAAATGGGCGTGGCGTGCGTCGCGCGCGGGAGCGCTGCCGGTTCCATCGTCACCTACCTGCTGGAGATCGCCAACGTCGATCCCATCCGTTACGGCCTGCTCTTCGAACGTTTCCTAAACCCCGAACGTGTCAACCCGCCGGATATCGACATTGATTTCGCGGACGACCGGCGAGCCGATGTCATCGCCTACGTGCGCGAAAAGTATGGTAGCGATTCTGTCGCACAAATCATCACGTTCGGCACGATGGGCGCAAAATCAGTCGTGCGCGATGTGGGTCGAGTGATGGGTTTGAGTTATGGCGAATGCGACCGCCTCGCCAAAATGATTCCCTTTGACCTCAAGATGTCGCTGGAAAAGGCGCTCAAGCAATCGCCGGAGTTCAAGGAGGCCTACGAGACTGAGGACGTCACCCGCGAGTTGATTGACACTGCGCTCGTTCTCGAAGACCTCACGCGCAACGCCAGTGTGCATGCAGCCGGTGTCGTCATCGGCGACCAGCCGCTCGTAAATCTGCTACCGCTCAAACAGGATGATAGCGGCACACTGGTCACCCAGTATGCGATGAATCCTGTTGGAGAGTTGGGCCTGTTAAAGATGGATTTTCTCGGCCTGAAGACCTTGACGGTCATTCGCAACACCTGCGAAATGGTCAAACGCACACAAGGCATTGATGTGGATGTGGATCATCTTCCGCTCGATGACAAGAAAACCTACGACCTCCTGAATCGCGCTGAGACGCTCGGCGTGTTCCAGTTGGAATCCGGCGGCATGCGCGACTTGTGCCGCAAATTCCAGATCAGTTCCGTGGAGCACATCACCGCACTCGTCGCGTTGTACCGCCCAGGCCCGATGGACCTGATTCCGGAATTCATCAAGCGCCGCCATGGCGAGGTGAAGATAGAGTACGAGCATCCACTGCTCGAACCCATCGCGAAGGAAACCTACGGCATCCTGATCTATCAGGAGCAGGTCATGCAGGCCGCGCAACTCCTCGCGGGCTACACGCTCGGCAGCGCGGACCTTTTGCGTCGAGCGATGGGCAAGAAAAAAGTCGAGGAGATGCAAAAGCAGCGCGAGGCGTTCGTTAAAGGCTGCAAAGAGAAGAACAATATTCCCGCCGCGAAGGCGAACCAGATCTTCGACTTGCTCGAAAAATTCGCGGGTTACGGCTTCAACAAATCACACGCCGCCGCCTACGCTATCGTTGCGTACCAGACCGCCTATCTGAAGGCCAATTATCCCGTGGAATTTTTCTGCGCGATGATGACCAATGATATGTCCGACACGGACAAGCTCGCTGCCTACATCGCCGAGGCCCGGGCGTTCGGCATCGAAGTCCTTGGTCCGGACGTGAATGAAAGCCAGGTGCATTTTGCTCCCGCGAAACGAACGGCCTCCTCCAACGGAACGGCGGCGACTGCCCAGGGCGCCCCTGCCCTGCAAGGCATCCGTTTTGGTCTCGCCGCCATCAAAGGGGTCGGTGAAGTGGCGGTTGAATCCATCCTGAAAGCCCGCAATGAAGGCGGAAAATTTGACTCTCTTTCTGGTTTGTGCGAACGGGTTGAAACGCGCACGGTGAACCGCAAGGTTTTGGAAGCGCTCATCAAATCCGGTGCTTGTGATGGTCTTGGACAAACACGTGCCACCATGTTTGCCCAGATAGAACGCACGCTCGCCCGCGCGGCCAGCATTGTCTCGGACCGGCAACGAGGACAAAGCTCTCTCTTTGGCGCCCTGGAGGAAAAAGCTGCGCCCATGCCCGATGACGTCAGCAATCTGCCTGAATGGCCGCAGCACGAATTACTCGCGCACGAAAAGGAACTGCTCGGTTTCTACGTCACTGGCCATCCGTTGACTCCGTTCGCGTCAATCCTGGAAAAATATTCGCTGGCAGATACCTCAAAGCTTGCCGGACTGCCGAACCGCACGCTCACCCGCCTCGGCGGGCTCATCGCCGGCGTCCAAAATGGATTTTCGAAAAAGTCTGGCAAGCCGTATTCGATGGTCACCCTCGAAGATCTGCAAGGTTCCGTGCAAGTGCTCTGCATGAATGAGAATTACGATAAATACCGCGCCTTGCTCGTACCCAACAAAGCCATCCTCGTCATCGGCGAGGTCAATACCGGCGATGAGCGTCCCAAAATTTTCCCGCAGGAAATCATGGCGCTTGAAGACGCGCCAAAAAAATTCACCAAACAAGTCCACCTGCGTTTGCACACCGCGCACCTGAAACCGGAAGACCTCGGGGCTGTCGGCGAATTGGCCACGGCTTATCCCGGCAAATGCCCATTGTTCCTCTGTTTTATGCGACCGACCGGTGAGATGGTTTTTGTCGAGACCCATGAACGTTATTCCGTGATGCCCTCACTCGAGTTGCAGCAGGCCGCCAACCGGTTGCTCGGCGAAGACACGTATTACGCCAAGGTCGATACCAGTCTTCCGGAACGGGAGAAGCGCCGCTGGGAACGCAAATCCGACAATGGCGCGGAAGAGTGATTTTTGCCACGCGTGAGTTTTATGGTTCCACATAAACCGGCAATCCCAGCCATACAATTTTCAGCAAGAATTCCGCGTTCCAGTTCGCGATCCGGAAACATCCGTGCGATTCAGTTCGCCCCACATCCTCAGGCTTCGGCGTGCCGTGCATACCGTACCCAATCTTATCCAGCCCGATCCACGCCACGCCTACCGGATTGTTCGGACCGGGCGGCAGTATCAACTTCATCTGAAGCTGTCGCGCCTCCTCGGATTCTGGAAAAACATCCGGATCAAACGTGTAATTCGGATTCGGTGCTATGACCGACACGTGCAATTCGCCGACCGGACGCTTTTCCACGTGTTGCGCAATACTGCACGGAAAGTGCGCGAGCAGATTTGTGTCCGCGTCATAGGCATCGAGCGTTTTACCGGCAAGACTGATCAAGATGAATGCGGCTTTGTCCGTCGGGGGAGGTGTTGTGACATTCGGAATTTGGACTGTCGTGCCTGCAACGACATTCGTCCAATTGATACCAGGATTCAGTCGCGCAATCAGATTTGGGTGCGCATGGCCTTTTTCTGCGACCAGCTCAAGAATGGTTTCATAATCCAGCGCGGTCTGCTGGGATTTGGCCAGCCACGTTTTACCGACCGGTTGAAGCCGGGCCAGATCGTTCGACGTAATGATATAAGTTGTAAGACTGGCCGCCGTTAATTCAAGGTTGCTTCGCGTTTCCGCGTCCAATGCAGCGGTTTCCGCCAAACCCATGTCCTTTTGAAAGGCCAGCAGCGCCGCACGGGTTTGCGAGCCGAGAACTCCATCAATCGATCCCGCCGAAATATGCAATCGCTCCAAAGCCACCTGCGCCTCAAACACGTCATGCACTGGCCGTGGAAACGCGCTGTCGCGGTAGACCGGCAGGGGTGGAACGGGCTTTTTCTGTGGCGAGACGATCGTTTGCGATGCCGCAGTGCCTTTTTTATGCGAATGCGTGTTCCACCAGAACCAAACGGCACCGGCCATCAGCAGAAGAAAAAACAGTGGAAGAAAACTCCGCCGCCCTTTTTTGCGTCGCACTGCAAGTTGGTATTTTCCGCGCCGCTTCACGGGAGAGATTTAGCCGGAAAGACCGCGTCACGCGACCAAATTCAATTTTCGATCCGCGTAATATTGACCTTCACCGACATCTTGTGGTCCGTGGTTCCTTTGTAATTACCGCGCACCGGCGTCACGTCGGCATAATCACGACCTACGGCGATTTTCACGTAAGTATCATCTGTTTGGCGGTTATGCGTGGGATCCAAAGCGCGCCAACCGATGCGGGGAATAAAAACCTCCACCCATGCGTGGGTGGCGCTTGCGGCCTCCGTAGCAAGGTAGCCGCTGACATAAAGAGCAGGAATTTTCAGCACCCGACACAATCCGATCATCACATGCGCAAAGTCCTGGCATACACCGCGTTTCTCCCGCAACACTTCGCGCATGTGCGTGTGGACCAGGGTGGAATTCGATTCGTATTTCAGTTGTCCATTCACATAACGCATGATGGCGAGCGCGGCCTGCCAGGTGTCTGTGATATCTGCCGTTGCATCCAGCGCTAGCTTCCACGCATCGGTCGATAATTCCACATAACGGCTATCGGAAAGGAATTCAAAAACACGCGGCTGGTTGGCCGCCTCGCTGATCCGCGCCAGCGGCGACGGGGTTTCGGTCGCTGCCAATGGCGGCAAGGACTTGATCGTGACCCGGGTGCGGCTCTCGATCGACAAAGCCGAGTGCGATTCCGCTATCTCAAAATGATGCACCACATTGGAATAAAAATCGTGGTAATGGCGGAGCCGCGCCGCGGGCAAAATCTTCAGGAGAAAATCGTCCACATGCTGTGATTGATCGGAAAACGGCTGGAGCCGCACCTCGTTAAAACTCTCACGCACCGGCGAGGCGTAAGCGTATTCCGTTCGATGAATGATTTCCCATTTCATGGTGTATGCGCACTATTGCGCGGCGGCGAAGCATATTAAGGAAATGAGGCCGGTAAAATCATTTCCGCAATTTATTTCTGCGAAACCGAGGCGCCTCAAACTTCAACAACGTCCACTGCCACCTTCACGGCATGCTGGCCTCCACCGGTCAGGATTCCGGCCACCGGGCTTACATCACCAAAGTCACGCCCATAGGCGACCGTGATGTGTTCTTCACCCGGCTGGATGTTGTTTGTCGGGTCAAAATCAACCCAGCCCGTGCCGGGGCAATAAACCGAGAACCATGCATGACTCGCGTCCGCGCCCACCATTCGCGGCTTGCCTTCTGGTGGTCGCGTTCTCAGATAACCGCTAACGTAACGCACCGGTATTCCCAGCGAACGCAGGCACGCGATGCCTACATGGGCAAAGTCCTGGCACACCCCCCGTCGTTTCTTGAGAACTTCGTGCAGCGGGGTCGCCACCGTCGTTGCCTTGGGATCATATTTGAAATCTTTGAATATCCGGCGCGTAAGGTCTTGTGTTCCTGCGAGTACCGGCGTGTTGCCGGCAAAACTTTTTCCCGCATAGTCCGCCAGTTCGGCCGAGGCATTCACCTGCGGCGAATCGAAAACAAATTGATATGGCCCTACTACTTCGGGCGAAACGGGGTCGCGGAACAATTTCGCAACTTCTTCCCACGCCGGAGAATTTTCTACGTCACTCAATTTAGGTTCACGCACTGTCACTTTGCTCTTAGTTATGATCTCAAGCTCCCGATGCACTTCCTGGATCACAAAAAAACAGAGCTGGTTGCCGAAATAATCCATGCGAACTTTGCGCAAGGTTGGTTCAGGGAAAATCTCCAATGCAAATTGGTTGCGCTCCTGGGCGTCAGTGTTTCGCGGCTCGAGCCGGGCGACGTGCTGCGAAACCGTCACCGGCGCAGTATAATCGTAAGTTGTGCGATGGGTGATTGTGTAGGTCATACGCCGTCCATCATCATTTCATTTCCACGGCCCGTCCGCCATATCGCAGAGTGCGCAAAATAACTCGCCGCGATGGCGTTCGAAAGTACCGGCAAATCCTGCAACGTTTCCTGCAGCACATCAGCCAGATGACTTTCCGCCCATGTATCCGGCGAACCTGCCAATTCACGCGCATCCGCGACGCCCAACCGTGACACACATTCCATCAAAACGGTTTTGCCAGAACCTGGTTGCGTCGCTTCACGAGGCAATTGATCGAAGTGCTGCACAAGTTGGTTGAGCTGGAACAAAACTGAACGAGGATTTTTATCATCCAACAGGATCAAGTCGAACACTGCCGGAACATGCTGGAGCAAACTATAGCGCGAACGATATGTGATAGAACTGTCCGCGACCTCCAATACAGCTTCCAGCACGCTGGGATTTTCCGCGTCCGCTGACCGCAATGTGGCATCAAGCATGGTGGCCATGTAAATTCCTCGCTCGATGCGCAAGCCCATATCGAGAAACCGCCACGCCTGGGCACGCGTCATATTTTCACGGGCCAATCCGTGAAAAGCAGCGAGGCTTTGCAACATATCACTCAGAGCGATTGTTGCATCGCCGGCCAGTACCAGCGTACTCGTCGGAGATGCAAGCCGTTCATTCAATTTACTCAAAACCAGCCACATATCCTTCGAAATGCGTTCACGCACCTGGATCGCCAGCCGGAAAAGATTGTCCACCGTATTGCGCAGGCTTCCCGTGCGCACCGGGTCAAAGATCGCCGCCAGCAAATCCGCCTCGAATGCCTCCGGATGCCGCAACTCCGGCTTTTCCAAAACCTCTGGCAATTGTCCCTGCGTCGCGAGCGTTTGTAATAACGGCGAAAGCAATGGCATCGTGCTGGCGGTGCTTTCGGGATTGAATCGCAGCAAAGTGCTCCGCAACAGACGCGACGTGGCATCGGCGCGTTCGGAATAACGGCCCAGCCAGAAAAAATTATCCGCGAGCCGGGATGGTAAATTGTTTCCCGTGCGACGCAGCTCAACGTTCTGGCCGATTGACCGCAGAAGTGTGATTTCCTCGACCGGACTGTGCGAGAGCACCCAGGTGTCCTTGCTGCTGCCGCCATTTTGCATCGAGATGAATTGCCCGCCCGCTTCCGGTGATACGCGCGTCAAGCCGCCAGGCATGACGCGATAGCTTCCGTCAACCAGCGCCACCAAAAAAACGCGCAATGCGATATTTTGAGGCACCAGCTTTCCATCCTGCCATACCGGCGCCGTAGAATAATTCACCGCTTCCTGCGCCACAAACAGATCGGGATCAAATTCAATCTGTTTTTTCAGTTCGTTCCGACTCTGCTTGCCATCGATTTGCGCGCGTGTGCGGAAAGCCGGTTTAAAGGTCAATTCATCCAGGTGGTCGAAAACATAATGGCGCGTATCCTTTTGGCCGCACCACCAGGTAGCCACTGATGGTATCTTTAATTCCTCGCCAAGAATATGCCGGCATAAACCCGGCAGGAACGGCAGGAACGCCGGGCTTTGCACGAGGCCACAGCCCAAGGCATTGGCAACCGCAACATTGCCCGCGCGGATCGCTTCGAGCAGACCGGGAACACCAAGCATTGAGTCGTTTCGCAACTCAAGCGGGTCACAAAAATCGTCATCCACCCGGCGCAAAATCACGTCCACCGGTTCGAGACCACTCAATGTCTTCAAAAACACCCGGTCGTCCCGCACCGTCAGATCCTGCCCCTCAACAATGGCGTACCCGAGATAGCGTGCCAGGTACACTTGCTCGAAATAGGTTTCATTATGTGGACCGGGCGTGAGCATGACCACTCGCGGCTCGCCATTGGCGCTCGGGGCCAGGTGCCGCAGGGCATTTTGGACGTCCCGGAAAAATCCTGCCAGCCGATGCACGTTATTGTCACGAAACGGATCCGCCAAAATGCGCGAAGTGACGAGACGATTCGCCAACGCATATCCCGCGCCCGTGGGAATCTGTGTTCGGTCCGAAACCACCCACCAACGGCCATCTGCTGACCGCGCAAGATCAACCGCGTAGAAATTCAAGAACAGGTCGCTGGGCACGTGAACTCCGTGACACGGACGCAGAAAATCCGGCTGCGCAAAGATCAGCGCCGGCGAAAGCCAACGCGAATGGATGAGTTCCTGTTTGCCATAACAGTCGGCCAGAATTTTGTTCAATAACGTCGCGCGTTGAATTAGTCCCGTTTCAATGGTACGCCACTCATCCGGAGCGATGAGGAACGGAATGGGGTCTAATTGCCATGGCCGTTCCATCCCGCGTGGATCACCATAGACATTGTACGTGATGCCATTCTCTTGGACCAGTCGCTGGCTTGTTTCCCACCTCCGTTGCAGGTCAGCCGCGGCAACGGCATCCAATCCTTCGATCAATTTGGTATAATGCCTCCGCGGCTTTCCATTGTCGGCCAGCATTTCATCGAAAGCCTTTGTGTTTCGCTGATACTGAGTCAACAGGCCTGCGGATTTTTTGGCTTCAGATTTGGCCACAAGTTGATCCATTAGTCAAAGACTGGGGGGTGTTTTCCACAAACGCAAATCAGTTTGCACGCGCATCAGAATATTCGCAGGTCCAAAGTGAAAGGGAAATCCGGATTCTGCGGCGCCGCCGAAATCTTCATTTTCCCCGGCGTATGCCCATGGCGGAAAAACCGCGCCAGACGACGCGACTCCGCCTCATAACTGTTCACCGGAAATGTGTCATAACTCCGCCCGCCCGGATGCGTCACGTGATAAGCACAACCCGCAATGCTGCGATTGTTCCAGGTATCCACGACGTCAAAGATAAGCGGTGTATGCACGCCGATCGTCGGCTGCAAGCATTCCGGCGGTTGCCAGGCACGGTAACGTACACCCGCCACTGCCTCGCCGTTCGTCCCGGTCGGATGCAACGGCACCCGATGACCCCCGACGGAGATAGCAAACCGGTCGCCGACCATTCCACTTGCCTTGACCTGCAGCCGCTCAACCGAACTGTCCACGTACCGCACCGTGCCGCCGCCCCCCGGCTCTTCACCAAGCACATGCCATGGTTCGAGCGCGGTGCGCAATTCAATCTGCAGGTCGCGCTTTTCCAAATCACCAATGAACGGAAAACGAAATTCAAAGTGCGGCGTGAACCAATCGAACTCAAACGGATAGCCGGCGCTCCGTAAATCGCCGATGACATCGCGGAAATCCGTCTCGCAAAAGTGCGGCAACATCCAACGGTCATGGATATCCGTGCCCCAACGCACCAAACTGTTTTTGTATGGCTCATTCCAAAACTTTGCGACTAGTCCGCGCAGAAGAAGATGTTGTGCAAGGCTCATTCGCGCATGAGGCGGCATCTCAAACGCGCGCATCTCCACCAGTCCGAGCCGACCCGTGCTGCTTTCGGGCGCAAACAGTTTATCAATGGAAAACTCCGAGCGATGGGTATTGCCGCTGGCATCAATCAACAGGTTCCTGAACAATCGATCACACAACCACGGCTGCGTGTGGCCATAGGCCTGAATATTACGGTCGAGCTCCTTGAAAGCGACCTCTAGTTCGTAAAGGGAATCGTTGCGCGCTTCGTCCACACGAGGCGCCTGTGATGTGGGGCCGATGAACAACCCGCTGAACAACCAGCTCAGAGACGGATGATTCTGCCAATAGGCAATGAGCGAACGCAGCAAATCCGGCCGGCGCAACACCGGAGAATTTTGCGGCGACTCACCGCCGATGATGATGTGATTACCACCACCCGTGCCCGTATGCCGGCCATCCACCATGAATTTTTCCGTGCCGAGCCTCGTGAGTCGCGCTTCTTCGTAAAGAACTGTCGTGCGCTCGACCAATTCGTCCCACGTTTTGCTCGGATGCAGGTTTACCTCGATCACCCCAGGATCAGGGGTCACCGCCAGCTTGTTCAATCGCGGATCGCGTGGCGGCGTTTCCCCTTCGATGATGACCGGCGTGCCCATAGCGGTCACCGTCGTTTCAATACCTGCTATCAGGTCCAAATAGTCTTCGGTCGTCTCAACCGGCGGCATGAAGATGTGCAGGCGTCCGTTGCGCGGTTCCACGCACAGTGCTGTGCGTACGATCCACGGCGCGCTCTCTCCTTGGACCGGACGACGATTGGGATCAATGTGTTTATTCAGTTCAAGTAGTTTCGGTTCCTTTTCCAATTTCCCAAGCCGTTGCGCGCGCTGCCCGGGACCGTAACCCGCTGAAATCGGCTCGCCCCGACCGCGTAAAAATCGTTGCCCGCTGGTTTCAGGGTGCGTTCGATAGGGAAATTCCCGCGGCAGTTCCGGCAAATCCGGTTGCGACGGGTCCTGGGGATTCACCCACGGAAAATCCTTTTCTGAAACCCAGGGAATGGAATCGAGCGGCAATCGCAAACCCATCGGCGAATCGCCAGGAATCAGCCAAAGCGTATCGTCATCGCGCAAAAACCACGACCCGGACATCCAGCCAGCCTCGTTGCCATACTGAGCGCGCTTGATCGGTAACGCGTAACCGACTACCTCGCCGATTCCATTCTGGAACAGTCGCGCAATGCGTTCACGTTCCAGCTTGTTCTTCAGATTGGATTTCTCCGGCGTGACGTTCGAAGGAAAGCGACGCTCTTTCCATGTGTAATAAAATGCGTCCTCATAAGCCGGCAGCAGGTTCTTCGGGTCCGCCCCCAATGTTTTGGCGAGCCGTGTCAGCAACTCCTTTGCATCCTTCGCACCATGACCGTAATCTTTCGATTCATCCGCGATGAGCGAATCGTCCTTCCAGATCGGCACACCATCCTTGCGCCAATAAGCCGCCAGCGCCCAACGCGGCAACGGTTCACCCGGATACCATTTTCCCTGCCCGTAGTGCAGCAAAGAACCGGGCGCAAACTTTCCGCGCAATCGCTTGATGAATTCACCTGAAAGAACCCGCTTCTTGTGTGAGACTGCCGTAAAATTCCATTCCGGCCCGTCTGGATCGTCTACCGACACAAACGTCGGTTCGCCGCCCATCGTCAAGCGCACATCATTCTTTTTCAGGTCAACGTCGATCGCGTGGCCAAGTGACTCGATCTTGCTCCATTGCTCATCGGTATATGGCAACGTGACGCGCGGCGATTCGTAAATACGCCGCACACTCATGTCGAAGGCGAACTCGCACTCGCATTCATCAACCCCGCCGGTGATGGGTGCCGCGCTGGAAGGATCAGGGGTCGCGGCCAATGGGATGTGCCCCTCCCCGGCGAACAAACCAGAAGTTGGGTCAAGACCTATCCAGCCTGCGCCCGGCAGATATACTTCAGTCCAGGCATGCAGGTCGGTAAAATCTTTTTCGGCGCCGCTCGGACCATCGAGCGATTTCACATCGGCCTTGAGCTGGATCAAGTAACCGCTGACGAAACGCGAGGCGAGCCCGCAATGGCGAAATAACTGGCATAACAACCATGCGGAATCGCGACAGGACCCGCTCAATGTCTTCAAAGTCTCCTCCGGCTTTTGCACGCCCGGTTCCAAACGGATGAGATATTTGATGTCCTTCCACAATCGCTGGTTGATGCCGACCAGAAAATCAATAGTGCGAAGGCGCGTCACTCCCGCCGTCTCGGCAGTTCCGCCTGATTCAGTCTTCTTTCTTTTGCTGGTACGCAAATTTTTGTCTCCCAGCAGTTCTGCTCGGATGCTTCTTAAGTATTTCGTGAAATTTGGCGTCAGCCAGCATTTGCGCAGAAATGGCGCGAGCTCGTGGTCGAGAGCATGATCATATGCAAACGGAAACTTTTCCGCATCCGGTTCGAGGAAGAAATCAAACGGATTGAAGACCGCCATTTCGGCGACGAGGTCCACTTCCACCAACAGTTCGCGCGTCTTTTCCGGAAAAACAAGGCGTGCCTGATAGTTAGATTGCGGATCCTGTGCCCAATTGATGAAATGCGTTTTCGGCTCAATGCGTAGGGAATAGCTCAGGATGCGCGTGCGCGAATGTGGCGCCGGCCGCAGACGCACCGCTTGCGGCCCGAGGTTGACAAGACGGTCGTATTTATAATGCGTCTTGTGATGTAGGGCAACGTGGATGGACATGGTTAGTTTGTTTGACGCGTCGCCATCAATCCTTCGTCAGATAGGCTTCGATTGGCTCAGCGCCGAGCGTGCCTGAAAGTCTTTTGAGATAATCCGCCGCCTCCACCTGCTCCAGCGTCCGGCGGGCGCTGTTCAGACGGGCGAGAATACCCAACCGCTCTGCCTCGTCGGAATGACTCGTGCGCTTCAGGAATTTATCCAGGTATTCCACATTCCGGCGCCATAACTGCCGGTCAATCTTCTGTTTGGCCGCCAGTCGACCCGCATACCAGTTGCTCGCCAGCAATGTTTCCCGCGTGAACATTTTTCGCAGCTCAGGATTATCGAGTCCTTTCCCCTCCCACTGGTCGTGCAGCATGATGTGCAGCAAGGCCTTCAAGGGTGGACACGCCTGTGCGATACTGCCGTCATCAAAATACATTTGGGCCACGCGCTTTTGTGTCGTGATGATGTTATCCATGCCGTCGGCGAACATTTCCATGTCCTGCTTTTCGGGATGGAGCATCTCCTCGGTGAAGACCGAGTGCGGATGATTGAATACACGCCCAAAGAAAGCATGCACGAAGCGCAAGTTAATGCGATATCCCAGCCGGCTGGCGAAGATTTTCTTTCCGTGATGCTCGATGTCTTTGCAGCGCTCCAGGAAATTGTGCGCCATCAAAAACGCCGGGGTTCGTTCCTCGGCTGACATACGGCACCACACTTCCGGCACCAACAGGCTGACATCATGGTCCACGCGTACTTTCGGACCGACATAACCGGCGGCGGTCACGAAACCGCTATGGCCTGTGAGGATGAATGACACCAGCGCGTTATTCAGGTCGATGATCGGCGGCAACGCATTGAACGGCGACTTCGTGAGCGCGCCTTCAGAACCGGCACCGGTCGTAGATGGCGACTTGCCCGTCATGCTACAGATGAACTCCATGAACAACTCCGGCAATTCCATGTAATGGATCGGGTTGTAGACGGCGAGTGAACGTATCCCCACCTCTGGCGGATTATTGCGCCTGCCCGGCAAAACCGCATTCACCGGGTGCAGCAACGGCGCGTCTGGGGCCGCACGACGTTTCAGTCGTGTGCCCATCTGTGCCAGATAGGTTTCACGATGGCGCACCAGATCAGGCCGCTTCTGTAAATAACGCGGGTTCTTACTCGGCTTGCCATCCACCAATCGAGGATTTGCGGATGAAACAAAAAAGGCCGGACTTCCTGTTTCCGCGATGTCGCGGATGACCTTTTGCATCGGATCCGTGAACTGATAGAACGCGATGGCATCCTCGACCAACTGCCGCGCCACTTTTGTTGTCAACGGTTCGTAGTTCGAGAAAAAGTTATCGTCACGCGCAAAATCAGCTTCCGTCACTTTATCATAACCACGATGGATAGCGTCGTCCGGACGCTGAAACAACCGTTGCTCACAATTCTGCACGAACTTGACTGAAACCGATGCATCCGGATAAGGGACGTCTTTAAGATTATTTTGCGGAACAACCACGGAAGCGGTGATGTCATCTTCCATCTGGATCTTCACCGCTGGATGAAAATCTTTCCGCAGACCGAACGTCCGCCACGACCCGTCTTTTTCAAACCCCACTCGCAGCCGTGTGGTCACCAGCGTGCGGTTCTCGCATTTCAATTCATTGCCGGGAATTCCATTGATGATATCCACGCTGAAATGCTCGCGCCAATTATCGCCCCAATGTGGTTTGTAATACCGCTTCACCACAAAAACGAGCTCTTTGACATATTGCGGTATCCCATCCAACCAGCGGTTGTAATCGGGCTTGAAATCCTGTTCATCCGGCGTCAGCAACTTGATGACTGAACCCAGCGAACGATCCGCGCTCAGGATTGACCGATGATCCCCACGCGCAGCGTCAAGAAAACGGTCGCCATAGTCGCGAACGATCAACTCTGCCACGCGGTCAAAATCTCTTTTAAAATCCGCCACAAATACCGGCCCCGTCAAAATCGCATCCGTGATCGGTTTTGAGATCTCCGATTTTCCACCACCCGAAACCGTGCACGGCTTATGGCAAAGCTCTCCTTCACCCACGACACCAACCAATCGCCACGCACGCGTCGGCGATGGCTTTTCCATCCACACTTTGTAGCCCGATGGACGCACATACGTTTTATCAGGCAACAATTTGATCACGCGTTCATAGGATCCAGTATGCCAGGAGATCTTCTGGGCATGCAGGTCGAAACGCGCATCCTCCGGCACATAGATGATGTCCGGATACTTCTTATCAATGCCGTAGCCGTCGTCACTAAAATTGATCAGGTCACCATATTTTCCGCGGACTTCCGAAAATGAATGCCCCATCCGCCGCACGTGCACATCCCCGCTGAATTCCTCGCCCAAATCGTAGCCTTGAAATACCAGCGCACCGCCGGCGTGTTCCTCTTCGGCGAGACCAAAAAGATTCGCCGCATAACTGATCTGCGTCTTCACCTCTTTCTTGCAATAACCGAAGTAGTTATCCGCAATTATGGTGACGATGACCCCCGTCTCATCACGGCAGGTCAGCTTGAACGCCTGGCCGCCATTGTAAAGTTCCTGCTCGTTCTTCCAGCACATCCCATCGCGCCGCTGCCGTTCCGTCGCCTGGTCCCAATGCAGCAGCCCCGCCTCACGCTTGGTGATCTTCGTCAGGTGCGGCGCCAGGATCACGCAACCGGTGTGGCCCGTCCAATGTTCCGTGTCCAGACCCGCGTCGTTCTCCGGCAGCCCGGGATCACCCGCGTTGCCGAAGATGCTCTCCACAAAATCCAGGTTGCTCACCAGGCTGCCCGGCGCGAAGAAACGCACCTCCATCGTTTTCCCCGCCGTGAATCCCGGCACCTCCGGGCACACGATCGGTCGCAACAACAGCGAAACAAAGCACTCCGCTGGTTCCGCTTGCGTCGCCGTAAATGGCAATCCCAGCAATGATTTCGGCGCCGCGAACGCAAAGTGCAGCATCTTCCCGAACACCGCCTTCGGCACCGCAATCTTGTCGTCGGGTATCGGCAATCCGCCTTCAGCCACATGGAAGATGCCCGCTGTTGTCCGGCGATCGCTCTTCGGGTTGTGCAACACCCCCTGCTTCACCCGATACGAATTGATGATCTCCGAACTGAACTCGTCTCGGTCCACTGGCAGCGACAACGTCCGCGCCATGCCCGGCCGGTCCAAAATGAACGTCCGCAGCGGCAACTTCGTCACCGGCACATCCTGCAGGTAATCGTAAAGGAAATTTTGTATGCGCGTATCCGCCGGGCAAAGATAAGTCGAGAGCAACCGCTCCTTCTCGCGATACTGCGCCACCAGCGTGGAGACAAAGTCGCTGAACTGTTCGCTGCCGTCGGTTTTCACCGGCGGAAAACCCAATAGCGCCAGCTTTACATTTATGTATGGGGTGAAGTTTGCTGATTGGTCCAAGCGCCCTCCGTTCTCAAATTGCTTCGGCTGTCGTTTCTGCGGACGTACATCCTTGCGTTTTATGATGGTCGCAACCCCGCCCCCCTGTCACGAAAAAACCGCTGCCACTTTTTTTACTTTCATAAATCGTTACCCCCTTTTTCGCGCAGATGTGTTTATTGGGTTCTTTCTGTTCCGCTTTGGGGATGTTATTAACGTCACAATCGTCCTCAACGTCATCAACGTCATTTCCTCCCCTCCCCCTTCGAAAAAATAAATCAAACTTCGGACGATAATTTAACAACTCGCCCGCTTCACCCACATCTTCAATTTGCAATGAACAATGACCCATGAGTAATTTGCAATCCCCCTGTCCTCCATAGCCTCGGGGCGTGTTGCCCAATGCCCCGGAGCCCGAGCCGTCCCGGCTTATCGCGCATTGTCGTGACGCATGTCGCAGGCATGGCAAATGATTTTCCACTGCTGGCCTGCAGCGAACGCTGACCGGTCGCACTCCAAAACGGGAATTCCGATTTGGGCAACACGCCCCTCGGCGGAGGAGAATCGGCCCTTTCGCCTTCTGCTTTCTGACTTCTTCATTCTTCGTCATCCCCCCATTAAATCACGCTCCTTGAAGTTTGTAATCGCGACCGTCGCGAAGTCAGTCACTTTTTTTACGAAGCAAAATCAGCAGCTAAATCATTGCAAAAAGGCCACTTACACAAACCCTTCTCCTCCAAAACCCAAAAACGTGCTACACTTTTTTACCTTTTAGGCCGCCCTTCGGCCATTGGACGTTGGGTGTTCGATGTTGGATGTTGGATGTTTTCCACTTCCTGTCCCTCAGCCCAATTCCCCCGATAGTATTTTGCATTCTGCACTACCCCTCCTTCCCCCACCCGCTTTTCGCATCACCTCACCTGCCAGTTGCCGTATTTCCGCCCATGGCCGCGTTGGCGCAATCGATGCTCTTACATCATCGGGATTTATATGAAACGAATACTCATAGCCGGTATTGGGAATGTTTTTCACGGCGACGACGGTTTCGGTTGCGAAATCGCCCGCCAACTCGAAAAGTGCGCCCTGCCCCCCGGCGTGACCGTAGTTGATTTCGGCACCCGCACCCACGACCTCGCGCATGCCCTGCATGACCCTTATGACATCGTCATCCTGGTAGATGCTGCTCCGTGCGGAAAAGATCCCGGCACCTTGTATCTCATCGAGCCAGACACCCACCAATTGGAAGAATGCGAATGCGCCGACGCGGATGCGCTTTCCATGAACCCTATCGCCGCCATCCAAATGGCCCAGGCACTCGGCGGTGTTCACGCGAAAATATACGTTGTCGGCTGCGAACCCGCCGTCCTCGCCAATGACATGGACGAGATCGGCCTCAGCCTGAAAGTGCAGGAAGTCCTCCCCCAGGCACTCGCCATGATCGAATCCCTCCTCGTCAATCTCGTGATGGAAGATGATGAAGACCCTGCCAGCTTCATCCCGGTTTAAAGCCGTTCCGGCTCAGCTCAAAAACGCACTACGAAAATAGCACAGCCATTCATCGCTGGGTAATGCGACGAACCACCCGAGTCCCGCCAGTGATTGAAGAAACGCTTGTTCCCTAACGGATCATTTTCCGAGAGCGAAAACAGCGATGCGCTCCTCTTTCAGACGAGCGTATCCGTGATTACGGTGCCAATGAATAGGTCTCATTTTCGACCACAGCATAGAAAAACCTTGATCTGCGAGGATAGCATCGGTTTTAGCAAAAATGTCTGCATCGGCAAACGACTCGGCAACAGGAGCGCCAAGAATCGTTGCCAGAAAACCGCCCGGTCGCAATAATTTTGATGTGATCGCAGCAAAACTTGTGAAATCGGACAGATACTCGCGAAGTGCTTTATCGGTTTGAGCGCGCCTTCTTCTCGCCCCAACTTACCACCATAGCATGACCGCGACCAAGGGGTCCAATTGAAGGAAGGAGAACAAAATGCTTTGTTTTGAAAAGAACCGTATCGCATGGCCGCAATTCACCCGAAGCGAGAGGGTTGTTGATAGCGGTACACAGTCGACAATTTTTTTCAGACGCATTCATATTCTTGGAAGCTGTTCCCTTCCGAACCACTGCTGGCCCCGGCAAACCTCTGGGTGACCCTGCATTTTGCTATGTTTATGATTGAATCGTAGGCTAACCCCCGTTTCTGGCAACGCAAAAGGTAAGGCCACATCCGCACCCAGTACCAACCCGCGCACGACGCCAACCTGCTATCCAACCCCCTCGCCGCCCCGATCGTCCACCTCCACTTAAATCACACCCGCAACTGATGCCCATCCCTTCGCCCCATTGGATGCTGCTCCCGCGATAAGTTTTCAAACCGGCGAGAAGTGATTTCCGAATATGTCGCTCCTAACGGAGCTTTAAGGTGGTTGACTGTGATTTCTACATAGATGCCGCACCTACGGTGCTGGACTGCTGGCATTCGCGATAACATTGCCGGGAATGTGCAATGGAGGTGATAACGGGCGGCAAGATGCCGCCCGCCACGTCACATGGGCCAATCGTCAATCAGCTACGGGCTCACCACCCGGTAAAATCTGTTCTTATACTGGCTCGCGTTCGTATCTGTGAAGATGAACGTCGCACTCGTCGGAGGATTCGTCGCGATCGTCTCCCACGTGGACCCGTCGTAGGGATTCGTCGTTGCCTGGATGTAGGTGGTTTCGACAGCGTTGCCCTGTACGGTGAAGGTGAATCCCTCAGCCGTCGGCAGCGTATCCGCAGATAACACCGCGGGCGTCGGAACCGGGTTCAATGCCGTCGGGCCGTAATCGAATCCTGAGACATAACCCAGCGCATCATGATCGCGCACACCCCACTCATGCAATGACCCGGGCGCCAGTCCCGTTACCGTGTACGTCGTATCCGTGACGCCGGTCGCGTAAATGGTCGAGTTCACCCCGTTGTTTATCCAGCCCCAGATCTCGTACGTCGCCGCCGGTATCGGGCCCGTCGGCGCATCCCACGCCAATGTCACCGTCGTGGACGTCAAGGCGGTGATATGCAGGTTTGTCGGCGGTTGCGGACTCAACGTGGTGAAACCAATGTCCCCGCTCCGGCCCGATTGCGCCCCCGCCGCCACCGCCGCCACCGAATACACGTGGCTCGACCCCGCCGCCAACCCGCTGATCGTGACCGATGTGGACGTGATGCCGCTCGCAAAAGCCGTGTAGACCGCCCGCGTCGTGCCCTTCCCCGCATACTGCACCGTCCGCACGTAAAGCGTGTAAGTCACCGTCCCCACCACCGGCGTCACTGCGTCCCAGCTCATCGTCACCGAAGTTTCGCCGATATTCGTTATCACCACATTGGCCGGAATATCCGGCGTGGGCCCCACCGCATTGAGGTAATAAGTCTTGTTCGTCGTCCCCGCAAAATTGCTTGCCGACACCGTCACCGTGTTACTCCCCATCTGGTCCGGCCCCGGCGTCCAGCTCAACTGCCCGCTGTACGGATCAATCGTCATGCCCACCGGCGCGGTGAGCAATTGATACATCGGCTGCGGATTCCCGCTGGCAATAATGCTGTTCGTGTAAGGTGTCGCGTAGAGCGCCGTGGGCAAGGTCGTCGTGGTGAAAACCGGCGCGGCATCCGGCACGTTCAGTTGCTGGCTCACCCACGTCGTCGTCTGGTCCGTCCCGCTTCCATCCGCTCCACCCAGCACCACCAGATGACCCGCCGCATCCGCGGCGCCACCCGCCACCGTCACGCCCGCCGGCAGCGGAGTGGACAACTGCCACGAATTGGCCCCCGGATCGTAGACCTGGACCACATTCGTCACTACCCCACCCGTTGTTCCTCCTACGATATAAAATTTTCCATCCGCTCCCGCAATCGCCGCACTGCCCGCCGTCGCCACCGGCATCGGCGCCAGCGTGCTCCAGCTATTCCCGCTCACGTTATAACTCAAAACCGTGGCCGTCTCGCCTCCGGCGGTCGCATTCGTCCGCCCGCCAAATGTGTAGAGGGTATTCGTTCCATCGAAGATCGCGTTGAACAGGTAGCGGGCCGCCGGCAACGCCGCCACCGTCTTCCACGAATTGGAGACGGAATCGTATCGCTCCACCGACGACAGCGCCGCGTTATTGTTCCCCAACCCGCCGATCGCATACGCATAGCCCGAGGCATCCTGCGCATACGCCAGGTAATAACGCGCCGTGCTCATCGGAGCCACCGTGACCACATTCGGGTCATCCGTTCCCGACGGCACCGGATTATAACTCAGCGTGCTGCTCAACACCCCGCTCGACGTGTTCGTGCGATGACCGCCATAAACAAAATACATCCCGTTGTTCAACGACACCGCTCCCGGCCCGATGCGCGTGCCGGTGATCGCCTGCACATTGTTCCCGCCGTACGTCAGCACATCCACCGACCCCAGCGGAGCCCCGCCGATGATGAAGATGCTGCCGCCCGGGGAAACCACCGTCGCCGCGCTGCTGCGCGGCTCGTTCAACGCCACACCTGGAATCCAGGTCAGCGGAGCGGCTTGTAGATGTGACACGCCCGGCAATAGCGCAGCTATCGCAAGGCACCAAAAGGGCAAAACACGGTTCGACTTCATAGTCCTCTTCCTTTGAAATCTTCCGACCTCGACGACTCACTCGAAAATTTGGTGATGTCTTAAGTTGCCGCTATGCCCTCGCCCGTGAAAGGGGGGAGGTTGCGGCGCAGCCGCGGGTGAGGGCTTTCGCCCGCGCCAGCGGGACTGATCAAAAAGGCAACTTAACCAAATTTGTCGACCACTTGGCAACTGATGGTGAACCTAGGACGGTTTTTTCTCCTGTCAAATGACATTTATGTATTGCGATTTGACCAATGTTTACCGCCCTTTGCGCCCCTCGTCGCAATCTCTTGCAGCCAAATGATTTCCACGACTCTTAAAGTCGACAAAAGAAAAAACCCCGCCCCAAAATATTTTTTAAATTCTATCACTTTGAGGAAAGTACCTTTAAAATACGGTGACACTCGCCACTGATTCCCGCCCCTTCGCTCATTGGATGTTGGATGTTCTCTGGAGCCTGCTTCTGAGTCCAGTCTCCGCGGGATTGGAGCTTGGACGCTTGGCTCTTCAACCTTCGTGCCCTTTGTTACCTTCTGTAAAATACTTCCGCTCACCGTCTCAGCCGATAAAACCCGGCCCCATTCGTCTTTGGCAATGTCATCTGGAGCGAACCATTCAAGATCGCTGGTGTACCAGCCACCGGGCTCCAAACGGCATCCGCTCCCAACGACGGGCTGGACTCCAAACCATATCCCACCGTATACGAAGGCCAGGTCAGCGCCAGGCCGCTCGATGAATCCGAGGCCGCCAGGCTCAGTGGCATCGCCAGCGCATCCGGGCTGTTCGCCGCGTCCGCCGCAATCTCTGCCGGGGTCAATCGCCCGTGATAGATGCGGAACTCATCAATGTTCGCATTCAGCCACGCATCGGCGCTGAACAACGAACGCCCGATATACGACGTGGCGGAGCTGACACTGCTTAACGCCGGCAGCGTCCCGTTCACTTCGCTTTCCAGGACGCCGTTGGTGTAGATGGCCGTGTAGCCGTTGGCCGGGTCGACAATGCACACGATGTGCAGGCTGCTTTGTCCATCCAAAGTCCCCGGCACATCTTCTGTGCGCGTGCCGGACCCCGTGGACATGACCAATTGATGCGTGCCGTTGCCGGTATGCGGGCTGTAAAACAAATAGTTCCGGCCGTTCACGCCGTTGGTGCTGCCAAAATCGTAAACGCGCGCCCAATTGCCGTTCACGCCAAAGCTCACCCAGAATTCCAGAGTCACCGCCGAAGCACCGCTGACCAGTCCGCCGGGCAGCCTCACAAACGTTCCCGCCGTTCCATCCAGCACCAGCGCATCGTTCGCCACCAGCGCGTTCCCGTTCAGTGTGCCGTGGGCCGTGCCGATGGAATCCCGGGCATCCGTTGTAAAAGAATAACGGTGCGCCAGTGATGGATGGGCTTCCGCTACCTGCAAAACATCCGCATCGGTCAACGCCCGGCCGTAGATTCGGAATGAATCGATCTGCCCATTGAACGACGGGTCGGCGGTGAACTGGCTGTCGCCGACGTAATTGGTCTTCGCCAACACCTGCCACGGGCGCACGGTGACGTTGTTGTTCGTGGCGACCGGGTAACCGTTCAAGTACAGCTTCCCGCGTATGCCATCCAATACCACCGCGACGTGACACCACGAGCCGATGGGCAAAGGCGCGGGCGCATCAATGATGGTCTCGGAACCGCCGCTGGGTTTGATCGCAAAACGCATCCGGCCCGTCACGCCATTGGACGGCGTGAGAAAGAAGTATTGGCCCGTGCCGCTGCCAAAATCGAAGATGCGCTGCCAGGCGCCACCCCCGCGCCACTTCACCCATCCGGCAAACGTGCTGGCGTTGGCCACCGACAGCGGAAACGTCACGTAATTGGTGACCCCATCCAGGTTCAGAACTTTGCTGCGCGCCGGCTCGTTGGTCACCAACGCTCCCGCGCGGAGCTGGCCGTTGTATTGCCCCAGGTCTTCCCGCGCATCCGCTTCAAACGGATAGAACGCGCACCAGTCATTCGTGAGCGCCGGCCAGTCATCCGGCGTCCACGAGAGCTGCATGATGCCCAGCTTGGAGATGCCGCTGTTATTGCCGTCGTAATAATGGAACGTGAACCAGTTCGTGCCATTGTCGTTGAAGATGGCGGCATGGCCCGGCCCGATGTAACGACCCGTGCTTTCCAGCAGCATGGTGCCGCCGCCGTTGGTCATGTTGACATTATTCTTGTCGCGAAAGGGGCCAAAGACATTCGTGCTCCGGCCCACGCGGATGTTGTACGTGCTGTCCACGCCCGAGCAGCAGCCGCCAAAATTCAGGAACAGATAATAATAACCCCCGCGCTGATAAAGGCAGGAACCCTCCGTGGTGTTGCTAAAAAACGTCGTGCCGTTATCAGCCACCTTGTGGATCACCGAGCCCGGGCCGGTCACGCGTTTCCCGGTGGCCGGGTCCAATTGCATGACCAGGATCCCATCCGAATAGGAACCGAATGACATCCAGATCGTGCCGTTCGTATCCATCAGGATGCTGGGGTCGATGGTGTTATACGCCGTGAGGTCAGTGTTGCTGTCGGTTTGCCCGATCGCATCCGACTGGATCACTTTCCCCTGGTCGGTCCACGTCGGCGTTTGGAGCGATGGTGAAGTGACCAGCCCGATAGCTGAATCGATGGTTCCCCATTCCGAACAGGCGTAGTAGAGATTATATCTGCCGTTGAAATAAGCGATGTCCGGCGCCCAGAACACGCCGGTAAAATTATTCACGGCATTGGTCGTCCATGAGGGCGGGTTGCCGGGAAACACCTCGCTGCCCGTGTTCCAGTTGAACATGTCCGTCGACCATTTGGATTGTATCCCCTGCCCCGTGTAAAAGACGTAGAACCGGTTCCCGTCCTTGATCATCGTGGATGGATCGTGCGCAAAATTATCACCCGCCACCGCTTGCGCCGCCACCCGACGCGCAAAAAAAACGGACGCCGCCATGGCCACGAATAAAATGATTTGCCGGAGTCTCCTCTTTTGATCCTCCCTCATCATGTCACAGCACATCATATACAACTCTACCTCAGTGTGCCTTGATTCGCAGGACCGTCATGGAATGCGGCTGGAAGCTGTAGCTGAAATTTGTACTGGCATTTATGAAGGTGGCGGTGACCGGCGCGATTTTCGCGGGATGGCCGATGGTGTTCACATCCGTGGGATTGCCGGCCAGTGCGATACACGTCGCCCCGGGCTCTACTTGCGTGACCCCATTAAGCTGGATGCCCACGTCCGTCGCATTCGCCGTGGGATTGACCACCTTCAGGATGATTTCCCCCGCGGCATTATCGCGCGTGGCATTGGCATAAAGCGGTTGCATCCCCGGCCCGGGATTGCCGAAGCCCGTCAATTGCGTCGGCAGGACCACGTCCCCGCGATTCAGGCTGAACATCTGCTGCACGTAATAATCCGGCGTCACATTGACATGCAGGCTGTCCACCCAGATCAGGTTGGGCGTCCACTGCCACGCTTCCGTGTTCGCGAACAGCGGCGCATAAGAAGCCATGCGCACCACGCCCGCATTTCGTTCCAGCCCAAGCATGTAAGCCGCCTCCGAGAGCGCGCATTCCACATTGTTACGGTTCTTCACGCTGATGATCCGGTCGCTTTGCGCGGCATACTCACCCATGAAGACCTTCGGCCCGTTCGGGTCATAATTGTCATACCGGTGCGTGTTCGCAAAAAACCATTCCGGTCGCGCGTAGTTGTGCTCGTCAATGATGTCCGCATGCAGCTCGCGCAACTTGCTCCAGGCGAATTTGAAACGTTCATCCCCCGGGTCAGGCCCCGCGGCGGATACGAGCTGGATGTCCGGATATTTTTCCCGGATCGCTTTCGAGAATTTTTCGTATCGGTCGATGTATTGCTGCCCCCACTGTTCATTGCCCACGCCAAGCATCTTCAGGTGGAACGGCTCCGGATGGCCCAGCGCGGCGCGCCTGGCGCCCCAGGTCGTGTTCGATGCGCCATTCGCGAATTCGATGAGGTCCAGCGCGTCCTGGATGTACGGTTGCAACTGGTCGATGGGACAAAGCTCCCCCGAATTGAACTGGCAGGCCATGCCGCAGTTCAGGATCGGCAGCGGCTGCGCGCCGATGTCTTCACACATCTGGAAGTACTCAAAAAAGCCGAGCCCGAACGTTTGATAATAATCCGGCGTGGGCCGGTGCAGGAATTCGTAGTTCCAGCGGTTGATGATCAGGTGCCGGTCTTCCACGGGACCAATGGTATTTTTCCATTGGTACCGCCGCTCCAACACACTGCCCTCCACGATACAACCGCCGGGAAAACGCAAAAAGCCCGGGTGCAGGTCCGCCAGCGCCTGCACCATGTCCGCCCGCAATCCGCCGGGCCGGTTTTTCCATGTCTTTTCCGGAAACAACGAAACCATATCCAGTTCCACCGTCCCTGGACCAGCCAGCGTCACATACAGGCGCGCCTTCGGGTCGGTGTCCACCGGGCGCAAAACTGTCGTGTATTTTTTCCAGCCGGCCGAAAACCCCTGCAACGTCACCGAATCCAGCAACGCGCCGTCACCACCGTAAAGCTCGATGTGCAAAACCGGTGAACCGGTCACAGTGCGCACCTGCGCGGAAAAATCATAAGCTTCACCCTTCCGCACACCCATCCCGCGAAAACCTTCGTTGGAAATCCCAAACGGCGCTTTCGCCTGCGACTCCATCCGCACGTAATGCGGGTTGTTTGTGTCAAAGGGCGAATCCGAAAGAACTGTGAGTTCTCCTTTCGCCAGACTTGGGCTGATTTTTGTCCACCCCATCAATGGTTCAGGAAATTCAAAAGAACGGTTCTTCACCAGTTCCGCATACAACCCGCCATCCGCACCGAAGTTGATATCTTCAAAGAAGATTCCCCACATGGCAGGATTGATCACCGCGCCGGGCTGGTCGGCCTGGATCGTGATGCCTATGGGCTCAGCCCTGGCCGACCAGGCGATAGAGGCCAGCACGAAAGCCATGATTAGAGACGGCCATCTATGCCTGAATCGGGTTGATTTCTTCATATTTCTTTAGCTTTGGCGCCGACCAAACTAACAACTCCAGGCCAATTGACAACATTGCAGGCCTTGTCCCGCTGGAATGAAAATCTGGGAGTGGTGAAAACCACTCCCAGATTTCGCGGGCCTAATCCCCGGAATCATTCCTCATGACTTCATAATCCAATGCGATAGAATTTGGCTCCGGTGACCGGTGTTGGAATAACATACGTGTTTGTGCCGATTGTGTTAGGCACCGGTGTCCAACTTGCCGGGTTCAGCAGGTTGGTATTCGATTGCAAACCGGCTCCGGCAACGTTCCACGTAAACGTGAGGTTTCCTCCCGCCTGGTTCACTTTCATGCCGGGTGGATCGAATACCCGGGCCACGAAGTTGCTCACCGGTTGGGTGAAAATGTCTGCGCCCGTGTCGTAGGCGAAGATACCGGCCGTAAGATTCCCGCCACTCAGCCCAAGCGGCTGAGTGAGGACGTCCCATTGCACTCCGTCAATGTACGCGTGCCATGTCCCAAGCACCCGGGTCACCAAAACGGTGCAGGGGAAGACATTGGTATCGAACCCGAATCCAAAGTACTGGCCGCCGCCGTTGTTGACCGGCACACCGCCGCCATTGGGCGAAACATTTTCAGAATAACGCTCCTTGCCTCTCGGGCTGTTAAAGGCCGTGAAATCAATCCAGCCGGCGCGGGTTATGAAATTCGTGTCCGTGCCGATATAGACACCGCACTGATCGAAACTCATAGTGGGCGGGAGGGTGGGGAAGATGACCGAAGCATTCACGTCTTCACCGCCGCTCAAACCAAGTGAGGTAAGCGATACTCCGGGGCTTTCATTGGTCGGGCCGACGCCGGCGCCGTTATAATCGCCAGGGGTACTGGTGATATTGAGAAGATGATTGGCCGTATCGAGAAACAGATTCGGGTCGCTTCCCGGAAAATCCATGCCCGTTCCCGGCAACCGCGTCGGGAATCCCGTGCCTACGCCATTGGTGTCCAGCAATCCGCCGCCTGCCGCGGCAAAATTCAAGTTCAACTTGCCCTTCGGAATGACCACATACAACGGCGCGATGCTGCTGGTGACACTGCCCAATGAGTTGGTGATCACCACCGTCACGCCACCGGCATCGGTCACCAGCGGATTGAAGGTGACCACCTGGTTTGTTCCACCGGGAATCTGATTGCCATTGAGCAACCATTTATAAGCGATCGGGGCTTTGGTGTTGTCGGTTGGCGTGACTGAGTAGGTCACGGGGTTGCCTTCGTTCACCAATTGTGCGGTGGGCTGGCCATCACCGTTTATCGAAGGCGGCGCGTTGCCGGAAACTACCACCGAAAATCTTTTCACGTTGGCGACCCACGGACTGTCATTAAAGACATCCATTGCCACCACCCCTACGAACAGGTCGGAAGCCGCATCAAGGCCGACCACCGTCGGCGGTTCGGGCGTGCCCGTTCCATCAATCGATGAATTGGGCATTCGATCAATCCCGTTGACGGTCACCGACCAGGTTCCCCCAATCCTGCTGATAACCACCGTCATGGTGGGACCCACCACCGTGCCAAAAAAGCGATCAAACGCATCACTGCCACCGGACATCAGGGTGCCGAATCCTTCGTTCGCGTCCGCAAACGGCGGGTGGAATGCCGAGAAATTGATAAATCCGGCCCGCACACCCGTCGCCGAGTCAGTGCCGACCACCAGGCACAGTTGATCCGGCTGAATTGCCTGGCCGTTTTGGTTCACGTTGGTCCCCGTCGGCGGGAGATTGGTGAAAAGCACCGTGGCCACAAAGTCTTCCGAACCGTCATAGCCCAGTGAGGACAGGTTGATTCCTACGACTGATGCGGAACTCATATTCGCCTGGCCGTTAAAATCGGCGCCCGGCGAGGTATGCAGCCGGAGGACCTTCGTCGTGGTATCCAGCAGTAGATTGGTATCGTTGCCCGTGATATCACCCCCGGTTCCCGACAGGCGGGCTGTAAATCCGGATGCGACACCGTTGGAATCAACGATGCTCCCTCCCGGAGAGCTGAAATCAAGCACGAATGATCCCGCTTGGAGCGAGATCGCGGTTAACAGGCCGGCAAAAAATACGCCCAGCCTGAATGTTGGTGTTGTTTTGTTTTTCATGGGTTTGGTTAGGGGTTTGGTTAAATGAAAAGGTCCTCCATCGTGAAAATTCACCACCAAAAGAACTGTTTCCCCCCGCCGATGTTAGAGCGGATTGCGGTTGTTCCGGGGGCATTGGGATCGAATTTCTTCCATTCGACATGGTTGTCCAGGAACGTGAGATTTCCTCCCGCCGGAATGATTCCATTCATGTGTGGCGAACGATGGATCTGCTGCGGAGGACCGGGGTCACCCAGGACCGCGTAAAAATTGTCTCCCGCCAGGTCCGTGTAGCTGGATTTAGCGGAAACAATCGCATCGGCAATCAGCACCCGCTCCGAAGGCGCCGGAGCGCCGTCCGTGCCGCCGAACGTATCGGTCCGGATGGAACGCTGGTTAAAGCTGAAATTCATGTTCGTTATTCCCAAAATGCAGGCGACACTTTTGTAGTTGCCAATATCGGGAAAAGTGACCAGGTAACCGGTGACGTGAAGACCGGGACTGCCCTGCAGGTTCCATAGCGTATCGTTGTCCTGATCCGGATAATCCGGGTCGTACATGACGTGGCGTTGGGTTCCACTATCGGTCAGCAAATCCGCGGTATGGGTGGGCACGTCCCAAAGCCATCGGCTCGGCGATATTGTCGTTGGCGGATTGAAAGTGTTCGGAAGGTTATCCTCGTTGTCGTTGCCGTAAATTTTCTGCGCCATTCCGTATTGCCGCAAATTGTTGGCGCAAGCGATGCGCTTGGCCCGGCTTTTGGCGCTGGCCAGTGCCGGCAAAATCATCGCCGCCAAAATCGCAATAATGGCGATCACCACTAACAATTCAATCAGGGTAAAAGCCTCCCTCATGCGGAATTGGCCGGCGTTTTGCCCGGTTTTGGCGGCGGACGGGTGCAACTGTGCTTTGCGAGCCGTGGATTGCACGACCCGATTCCAAAAGACGGCTGGCCTCCGGTGTAACGACATGATTGGTGTTCCTAGACCAATGCGCCGTTCACCCCCGAAACCCGACATGAAGATGGAAAATTTTAAGAAAAGAATTCCGGCCGGAGGAATTATCGGTTGTTTTGGGCATTCAGAGGCGCTTTTTCCACCAGGGCTTCCCCCTCCCGGAGAAGTATCTGGGCAAACACCCAATCAAACCAAAAACCCTGCACGCCATTCCCGCGATCCACTCCATTCTTAAATTTGCTCGTGATCAGTTCACGCCCGGCGGCCAATTCGGTCTGCGCCTTCTCTAATTGGTTCAACCGCTGGCTCGCCATCGCTAAAATCACATGCGCCGTCGCCGTGCGGGGCGCATTGTACTCGGGGTAATCCAGGCATTTCTGGCACCACTCCGCCGCTTTTTCATAATTCCCGCGCCGGTACTCCAGCAACCCGATCGAGACCGACTGCCAGGCCGCCAGAAAAATATCATCACTCAGCCCGGCATTGGTCGCGAACGAACTCGTTGCCGCATGGGAGAGCGGCTCCAGCGCTTTCATCAACTGGTTGTTCACCGGCTCAAGCAGACTGACCTTCAGGATGCGGTCCGCGAACGGATACGCGGCCTCCCCAAAACGGGCCAGCGCCGCCTGGCGAAATCGCTCATATTGGTTGGTGTCGCCCATCTCCAAAAGCGACGGGCCGCATTCCAGATAATCCAGCGTGCGTGTGTCCCATCCATCGAGGGCATTAATCTCCAGGAGTTGACTGAAATGTTCGGCGGCTTCGTTCCAACGCCCCTGCAACGCATACCACTCCCCCACCCGCCGAAAGACCTCCGCACCTTCCACGGTCGCCTCCTTGATGGCCACTCCCTTGATGATTTCGTCCGCCTCGGTGTATTTGTCCTGGTTCACGGCCACCGTTGCCTGCGTGATCTTCTCGCGCATCTCCGCGAGCTCGCGCAACTTCGCTTCGTTCGCCCTGGCCTCCTCTGCGCGCTTCTCAGCGACGACCGCCTGTTGGCGGGCCGCGCGTTCCATCAGGAAAAGATACGTGGATGTGCCAAGGCCAACGATCAATGCGAGGGACACCGCCGCTCCGGCAATAAAAATTACTTTATTTCGCCGCACTAGTTTCTGAAACCGATAGAGCCGGCTCGGCGGACGGGCCACCACTGGTTCATTGTTCATATAGCGCTGGATGTCCATGGCCACCCCGTTCGCCGTTTCGTATCGCCGGCGACGGTCCTTTTCCAACGCCTTCATGACGATCCAATCCAGATCTCCCCGCAGCAATGAGATCAACTTGGGCGGTTCCGACCGGCGATGCTCGGCCAGCCGTGTTAGTTCGGTCCCCTGCAAGGTCGTCACCATCGTGGAAGGACGCTGCGGCTCCTGTTCCCGCAAAGTCCGTCGCATCTGGTCCAGCCCGTTCTGAAGCAGCTTCTTGGCGTCGAACGGCGTCCGGCCCGTCAACAATTCATAAAGCAACACCCCTAAACTGTAGATGTCCGTCCGGGTATCCACGTCCAGGCCGCTCATCTCCGCCTGCTCCGGGCTCATATACGCAGGCGTTCCGATCACTTGTTCATAGGCCGTGAAGAGCGTCTTATCAGTCAGCCGCACCTCGGTCGCTTTAGCGATGCCAAAGTCGATCACTTTCGGCACCGCCACGCCGTCATGCAGCGTGACCAGGATGTTTGAAGGTTTGATGTCCCGATGGATGATGCCTTTTTGGTGCGCGTGCTGGATCGCCTGGCAGATTTGCACAAACAAATCGAGCCGCTGCCCGGTATCGAGATTATTCTGGTCGCTATAATCCGTTATCTTCACACCCCGCACCAATTCCATCACGAAATACGGCCGGCCCGTTTCCGTCGCCCCGGCATCGAACACCCGCGCGATGTTCGGATGGTCCATCAGAGCCAGCGCCTGTCGTTCTGCTTCAAAACGGGCGATGACGCTTTTGGTGTCCATCCCCAACTTGATGATCTTTAGCGCCACCCGCCGGCGCACCGGCTCCTGTTGTTCCGCCATGTACACCACCCCGCAACCACCTTCACCGATCTTTTGTAACAATTTATAACGCCCGATGCGCGCGCCCACCTGGTCCGTCAAAGAATTATCGTCGGCCCGATTGCCCTCCGATTGCGTCACCGACCCGGGATTCGGTGTTGGGAATGGCGCCGCCGCCTTGAAGAACTCTTCCGCACTCGCTTCCGCCTCCAGCAACACCTCCAACCGCGCTCGCAACTCGGCGTCATTCGCACAGGCCTGGTCCAGGAACGCCCGGCGCGCGGTCGGGTTCGTCAGCGTTCGCGCTACGTCAAACAACGTCTCCTCATGTGGACTTCGATCGCTCATCAACAGAAATGCCTGCCGTTTTGTCTCACCTCAAACCTGATTAAAATATCTATAGCTGCGTGCGGATCTTTTGGAACAGCCACGCTTTGGCATAGGCCCATTGTCGCTCCACCGTTCGTTCCGTCACCCCCATGTTTTCCGCCACCTCATGGTTCGTCAGCCCGCCAAAAAACTTCAAGACCACGATCCGTTCCTTTTCCGGGTCCTCCGCCTTTAACAATTCCAGGGCTTCATCCATCAACAATACCTTGTCGTCCGGCGTCGTCGCCTCAAGGTCCAGTCCTTCGATGTCCAACCGCGCCTGGCCGGCTCCGCGTTTCAAACGCGATTTACGCCGCGCATTCTCCACTAGTATCCGCCGCATCGCCTCTGCGGCCGCCCCAAAAAAGTGCGCCCGGTTCTCCCAGCTCTGGGCGTTGTTGTGTACCAGTCGCAACCACGCCTCATGCACCAATGCCGTCGCCTGCAACGTCTGTCCCGCCGCCTCGTTGGCCATCCGGCTCGCCGCCAGCTTCCGCAATTCATTATAGACCAGCGGCAACAATTCCTCCGCCGCATGGCCGTCGCCGTTCCGGATCGCTTGCAGCACTAACGTGATGTCATTCATCGGTGATATTCGTCGGTGCGCCCAGTCTAGCCATTTCCGCGAACCTTTTCAATCCCACAATTTTCCTTCGATGAACTTAAGACCTGCCGCCAGGGCCTCCCCATGGTTCAAGAGCAGATGGATCTGCCGGGAAAGCAACGTTTCTAACCGTAGCCGGCTGCTATTTCAACCCATCGGCAAAACCACCCACACATTGAAAGTGTTTTGTAGAACGAGTCGCTCCCTTTGGTGTAGCGTCACGCGGCCTCGCGTGACGTGGCGGACGGCATCTTGCCGCCTGTTAACTCCTCACATTGCCATCTTCGTCATTTGTTCTTATCAGTCACGCCCGGCCAATCGTCTGTGCGAAACGGTCCAGCGGGAAGTCCTGCACCATTGAACAACGTCGCCAGCGGATTGGACTGCCACGCATAGCGAACGGCCACCGGCTGCGGAACGGTCGGTGACGACACAATCACCGCGTCATCTTCGATCCGTGCATCCGCCCAGGACCATTTATGGTCCGCTCCCGCGATGGAAAATTCCCCCAGCTTGTCACCTTTCACCACTAATCCGCCGTCCGTGTTTTTGAAATGGACTTTTATCGCATTCGGAAGCTGCTCCATCGACGAATAGGTTGGCCCGCTGAAAATAACATCTTTTTTGCCATAGTAATTCGCCAACGCACAAAGCCCCAGGCGGTCACCCACTTCCTTTTTGTCTTTCGGATGAATGCTGTCCGCCTCTCCGGTATCGATCGTCACCGCCAGTCCGGAATTGGGCACCGTCTTCGCCACCAATGCCTGCGCTTCGCGAAGTTCCGCCCACCAGTCATCTCCGGGTGCCTCATGCCGTTGCATAAATGCCGGCAGGCTCACGATGTAAAACGGAAAATCTCCCTGCTTAAAAACTTTTCGCCAATCGGCGATCATCAACGGCAGCAGCGTGCGATATTGATAGGCCCGGCTGGCATTCGCCTCGCCTTGGTACCAGATCGTTCCGGAAATCGCCAACGGCGCCACCGGCGCAATCATGCCCTCATACAATACACACGGCATCACCGGCCAATTTTCAAATCCGAACGGCAGCGGATGCGGCGGGCGCGCGTCCACGCTGACTTTCCCCAGCCATTCACCCGCCAGCGGAATCTCCGTTTTATCGCCAAGCACCAGTTTCAGGTCGGCCGCCGGGGATTCAAAACCGCCCGCGGGCTTTGTTTTTAATACGCGCACCGTCACCAGGTTGGTCCCCGGTTTAAGGACGCCCGGGTCGATCGTATAAACGCGCGGGTTCTCCACCCAGGCACTCGCTCCCACCCATTTCCCATTGATATAGACCGTGTCCATCCGCTCGACGATACCCAGGTGAATGACCGCTTTGCCCTCCGGCAGCGGAGTCGGCAGCACAATCGCTTTACGGAAGTAACACACCGCCGTCGTATCCGGAACTCCCAGCTCAGCAAAACCACCGGGGATGGTGACCGTTTTCCAATCGCGCATATCGAGATCCGCCCTCGTCCATTCGCCCTTTTCCCCGATATCAAATTCGTCATACCACGGCATGACATAATTTCCATAGGCCGTGCCTCCTTTGGCGCGCAAGCGGTCCATTTCATTCAACGCCGGGTCAAAATCCTTCAACGCACGGAGCGTCTCCGGACTCGTCCAGGACTCCGCCGGCGTGCCCCCCACACAATCTTTTATCAACCCGATGGGAACATTGGTTTCGCTTTGGATCTTCCGCGCAAAATAATAGCCCACCGCCGAGAAGCCGCCGTCTTCCGCAATAGTTTTTGGCGAACACACTTTCCAGGTGCCTGTGACCACGGATGCCGGCGTGTAGGCAGTTTGCTGTTTGACACTGAATAGCCGGATTTGCGGATAGTCCGCCGTCTTGATCGCCTCTTCGCCATTGCGCGTCCGGCTCAAAGGAAGTTCCATGTTCGATTGACCGCCGCACAACCACACATCGCCCACCAGCACATTGTGAAGCTCGACCTCCTTGGTCCCGCTGATTTTCATGGTGTAAGGCCCGCCCATGGCTGGCGGCCGGATTTTTGCCTCCCAACGCCCATCCGGTCCGGCTTTTCCTATTGCATTGGCCCGGCCGATCGCTACTTGAACGGCCAGTCCGGGCTTCGTCCAACCCCAAATCGTATTGTACTTGTCGCGTTGCAAGACCATGTTGTCGCTGAACATGGGACTGACAAAGGGCAATGTCTCATTCGTAGCGGCGCCATGCCCGGTCGTGATGGATAAAACTGCCAGGGTGAGGATCAATAACCGCCCGCGTATCTCATTCATACTTTTTGCCCATCACGGTCCGATCTGTAACCGATAAAATCGTGCGGGCGCATTTAGATTGGTGTCCACGAAAATAATGGGAACTGCCGGTGAATTCGTCACCAACAAAGTTTGCCAATCGGTGAGATTGCTCGAAGCCCATACCGTGTAATCCGGACCGATCGGTCCATCCAGCTCCAGGCCTATTTGCCCGGCAGAAGTGGCGATTGGACCGATGGAAGCGCGCGTCAACGGATTCACTTTGATCTTAAAACTGTTCGTCCCGCTCAGCGCAGGCACACCACTGTCCGTCGCCTTGACGGTGATGACATTGGTCGTATCGGCCTGGCTCAACACCGGGCGCCAGGAAAAAATTCCGCTCGCGGTATTCAATACCGCATTGGTCGGCGGCCCACCCAACAAAGCAAACGTCATCGGCTGCGCTTCAGGATCAGCCAAAATATTGGTGACCACCACGGTGATGCCGGCATTGACGGCCTGGTCCGGAATCGTGGATGCCACCGGCGGTTCATTAGTATCAGTGACGACGATGTTGAAAATCTTTTCGTTGAATAATCCACCCTGGTCCGTGGCTCGCACCCGGATGCTGTAGGAATTTTTCGTTTCGTAATCAAACATCGCCGAAGTGCGCAAGGAAGTGCCGCTGATGTTGAACGACGCGTTATCCGCGCTGCCCGCGCCGCTCGCCAGCGCATACGTGAATGTATTGTTTGGATCGGGATCATCCGCCAGCAACGTCCCCACCGTGGTGTTCACCGCCTTGTTCTCCATCACGGACGCATTCAACAACGTGATGTCATCCGGCGGCAGGTTCGTTTGCCACACAAAGGTCGTGACGCTGACCGCCGGCAAAACGTAAGTGAACGAGTTGCTGGCAATAACCGGCGCCTGGACCCCGAGCGACAGGTTCGAAGACGTGATCCACGGCGTCACCGAATTCGACGCCGAAAAATTGAACAGATTGAACTGCTGCGTGACCGATCCACTGCTGCTGTTGATGGCCACGATGGCAAAATTTCCGGAGCCCGGATACTTGAAGGCCGTGATCTGGGCCGAACCGCTGTTCGTCGCGCCTATCCGGTAATATCCCGGACGCACAAACCGGCTGAAATTACCCACCGTGTACATGCGTTTGGTAGGAACCTCGTTGGTGCCCATCAATCCCTCATTGCTGTCGTTCCCGCCGGTGATCAACCACCAGAAATGCCACGCGTTGGCCTGCGCAACGGTCAGGTAATTATGGATCTCACCCCCCCATGCAACGCCGTCATTGATACTGCCGTCATCACCGCTCAAGTTCGCATGCTCGGTTTCCCATAGCGCACGGGGTACCGGCGTTCCAAAGGTCGTCACCGCCGAAGGTAGACTGCCATAACTGTGCGCGGCCAGAATACCCACCATGTTCGAAGTGACCGTATCGTTCATTGCAGTGGTGGCCAGGTCGAATTTCCAATTCTCACTCTCCGCCGCGATGATTTTGGTCGCCGACGCCGCATTGTTGGAAAGCGCCGCATACAGGTATGGAATAAAATCGTGGATCTTCTGCGCTGTCCAGATGCAGGATTCGTAACCGCCGGGATCAGGATGGTTGCTGTCCGGCTCGTTCTGGACAGAGATCGCATAGATATTGACGCCAAAGGTGTTCTTCATGCTAAAGACATACGAACCCAATTGAGCCGCATAAGTCTGGTTCGTCGCCGCGCCGCCGAGATAATTCCCGCCATCGATCACACCGGAATCTTTGAATTGACCCACCGGCGTCCACGGTGTCGCCCACACTTTTGCGCCCCGGGCCTGCGCCAGTTGCATGATGCTGTTCTCGATGGTGGTGCCACCGGGCGCGATGCGCGTCCGGAGCAATGACAGCGCTATGCCCGTATAATTGAAATTGGTGCCGTTTTTGGAAGTTGTCGTGCCGGTGTTCGTGGAGAACAGCATGTTGGCCTGGGCCGTTGTCCAGCTGCTGCGCCAGGCCGACGACGCGCCAAAACCATCGATGCGTTGATAAACAACATTCCAATCAACATTGCATAGTCCTGTGCTGGTCACTGTCGGCGGAGCTTCCACATCAAAATCATCGCAATAATAATTGGTGCCGGCGGCCGGGCCTTCCATGTAAAGCGTAACGTCAGACAGGACACCAGTAACACTTAACGTGTAGGTCCCGGATAATTGGGCCCACCCGCTTGACGAAGCGGTGACGTTGGCGACATTTTGAAAAGTGGTGCTGGTCCCATCTGTTTTCTTCATGGTCAACATCACCGTTTGATTCGGACCCGATGCCAATTCCACCCAGGCGCTGATATTGTATCTTATCCCCGGCTGGATAACGCCAAGAAACGATTGCGCCGCCCCATTCCACGTGGCCGTGCGGTTCTGCACCAGTCCCGAAAACGATCCCGAATGCTTCTGGACCGTGGAAGCCGTCAAGGTGGCATTGCCATCACCGAAGGCAGACCATCCGGTGGTGCCGGACTCAAACCCTGGATTCTGGGCCAGGTTTTGGGCGGTGGCCGTTCTTGTCTGAAACAAAAACAGAATGACAAATAACCTGCTGAAAAGTCTCGGCGCGATGTTTAATATCTTCATCAGGTTTATACAACTTATACCATACAACAAACAACGGCGCCGGGGGTTCCCGGCGCCGTCGATGTTCAAGCGATTTCCTAGTTCAATAACGGCGGATTAAAGAGACGGAAATACGCAGTGGGAGAGATCGGCCCTCCCGGATTGCCGTCGGTGGTCGGCAGACCAACCGAAGGAATCAGCACCCAAAAAGCAGCGCCACGTTGGGCTGTGGTCGGGAAGTCGTTGCCGTCATTATAATTGTTATAGTATTCCGGCAGCATCCACGGATCCGACGTGTTGGAATTTCCAAACACGGATACCGCCGTCCCCAGGCCAAAATTAAGCGCTGGCGTCGTCCAATGCACCCACCAGGCGGGCAGTTGCGTCGGAGAGACAACCACCAATTCCTTGGCGGCGGTGGTCATCTTGACCCAGGCCGCTGATACATCCGGCGTGGATTCCGTGGTGAAATCCTCACTGATATTTCCGCCGGGCGTCCCCGTGATGGAGATGGAACCCCAATCTTCAGGTATACCTTGCCCATTTGCAGAGTTCGGTTGCATCCCGAAATAAGCCACCACATTCGTGTTAAACTGGGCCGCCATGTCTGGTGGCAGGCTAAACGCCACCGGGCTGCTTCCCGGGCCCGTCACACTGCCCGTTGTGGCGCTGTTAAACGTTAGCGTCCAGGTGCCGACCGCAATCGAATTCGTGAAGCGAAGGGCCGTGTTTGCAGGATTGGCACCCGCCTGGTTGGTCTTCCAAAGGACATTGGCAACCGCTCCGTTACCGAAAGGAGTGAGTGTCATCCAAAGGCCATTCGACGCCGTGAAATCTACGCCGTTGTATCCATATGGTCCCGTCCCAATCGTCGAATTCGTAGGAATCAGGAAGATATGCGTCTGGTTGATGAGCGTCGAATAACTCAGTAGTTTGAACGAGTAGGTCACCGGATAACTTCCACCCACCCATGTTTGATTTTGGTTAGCCGTCGCTAATTCTGACCGGTCGAATACGCCGGAGGAGGCACCGAAAAGCCGCATCGCAGGACTTGCCTTTTCTATCGACAATACCGGAGGCGGCACAAAGGTGATGTTCGTGTAGGTGAATTTAAGATTATCCAGCCACAGCGTACTGGTGCCTACCAGCGCTCCGTAGGATTGTCCGTCCTGTTTGAAAAATATACCCGAGATACTGAGCAGGTTCGGATCCGTTCCGCCATTCAATGGAATGACTACGTGCGTCCAACCGGTATTCGTCACGTCTACATTGATTGACCCGGACACCGCGGGACTGAATGGCGGCACCACCCCCCACTCCAGATGGCCAAAGTTTGTCCCGCCTCCGACGATCCACTTGGGCGATGACGGATCGTATTTCACGTCAAATTCGAAAGTCAACAGGCCGATGCCGTTGGTGATCGGCGGATTGATTCCCGCAAAACTGAAACTCGGTCCTTTGTCATGGATCACCCACTGATTGGCTCCATTAAACGTAGCAGTGATCTTCATCGAGCCGGAATTCGGATTCCCATCGGCATCGGTGGTCGGATCCCAGATAAGATTCGTGATCGCCCCGCCAAACCAGTTCGTACCCCACACATTAGTTATCTGGCCCGCGTTATACTGGAAAGCTCCGGTGTAAGGGTTATTTGTCGGATTGAATTGATCAACAATGATTGACGGGGTCCCGGCACCGGTGAGCAGTATGTTATTCAGGAACACGTTGGTCGGTGCGCCGCCACCAGTCTGGAACACGAATGTAAATTGCAGATAACTGGGGCTATTGCCGATCGAAGCTTTGATGCTGGAATAATCCCAGGTGACGACCTGTGATCGCGCCGCCGAGCCATTGAAGAAGAAAAAGATTGGCTGCCCGCCTGAGTCGTTATTAGTGCTGCCGGTTTCAGAAAACCCGGCGGCCGCCCAACCCGATGAGATCTGCTGGAACCCGCTCGTGGAGGAATTATATTGGAGTTGCACCAATTGCATAAACCCGCCGTTCGTGGCGGGCGGACAGGAGAAGGTGAACTGCATTTTACTGTTATTGGTGAACGCCGCCAATCCGCCGGGAATCGCCGTCAGATTGAGTTGGATGCGCACGTTGCCGAAACCCGTTTCGTGAAGGTCAAGCGTCTTGAAGTAACCGGCCACCACATTTGTATCCTGGGCAATCAACAAGGGATCGTTCGCCGGGTCAAAAATGGACCCCTGGCTGGCACCGCCCCCATTGACGCGGATCCAGCCTTCATCGGAAGTGCCTTGCCAGCTTCCAATGACGGTATCCGCTCGCGCTGTGATGGCCAATGCCACCGCAGAGAGCATGGTTAAAATCTTGATGTGTGTTTTCATAGGCGATTTGAGATGGTTAATGGCTGCTCCTGTTTTTCGTGAAAAAGATACTGCTGCTGGCACTCATGTTTTTTGGATAGTCCTTGCGTTATACCATTTTTTTCCGATTAGGGAATGGACGAAACTACAATTCCGCGCGATTTCTGTTTTTTTCAGGCTCATCAGTAATAATAGCTTTGAGCCCCGCTAGCGCCGGTATACCGCCAACGCATGATGCCACGGCCGTGGAGTTCCACACGGCCATCGGAATATCCCACGTTGACTGACGACAGCTGGCCATTTACGAAATGTGCGTCCACCGAGGGAACCATATCCATATTCGTTGTACCGGTCGTTTCGGCGTTATCACTAATGATGGGTTGGAGGGCTGCAGTCGGCTCCGATGTTTTTAAGGGCCATGGAGTGGCGTCGGGGGGCGCCGACTGACTGGCTCCAGTGAGCGCCGGGAACGGTGCGGAGAATAATGAAGTCGTACGGGGCACCCACCAATCATGAAATATTTTGCCATACCCGCCGTTCATCGAACGGCCTGGAGGAGTGGTACTAGAATCGCCATTGAAATATTGGTTCAAATCATAAACATCGCTGATGTGACGGTGTGAGGGATGACCATACAAATAAAACCAATCATCTGCGGCCTGGAACTCGAACTGCCGCGCCGGGCAGAAAAACATGGGCACCGTAAAATTGTACGGTATCAGATTGATCAGAAAATTAGTCGAAACATCCGTGGGATTTCCACCCGCTTGCAGCACTGGAAAAGACGGCATATTGCCGTCTGAATCGTCCGAAGCATAAACGTTGGCCATCAGGGTCCATTGCTTGAAATTGGAAGCGCAGTTCGTGACTTTCGCGCGAAATTTCGCCGCCGCCAATGCTGGCAACAACATCGCGGCCAAAATGGCAATAATGGCGATCACCACCAGCAGCTCGATCAAGGTGAACGCTGCCAGTTTCGATTTTAGTTTTTTTGGATACTGCGGCATAAAATAAATTTTAAGTGTTTCTTTCAACAGGATGAATTGGCGGCCATGAGCCGATATCCGGTGTTCCGCGCGACCGGGGCAGCGGACACTTTTTCCCCAAAAATCGCAAAACGACTGCCACTCTCCATCTGATGGTTGTCCGCCTGATAAACCACGGCCTGGAAAGAGGAAACGGCCGATCGGATCGCCTCCCGGGCTTTTTGGGGAAGACTCCGGTATTCGCTGGGCGCCACCCGGCTCACGGATTTAAAAACACGCGAAAAATAAAACTGGTCGTCATATCCCAATTTGGCCGCAACTTCCTTCACGCTTAATGTCGTGCTGTCCAGCACAGCGCACGCGTGGCTGATGCGCAACCGGATAAAAAAGTCGATGGGCGCATATCCGGTTGTTTGTTTGAATAGGGCGAAATAGTGGGAGCAGGATACATTGGCCAGGGCCGCCAGGTCGGAAACCTGAAGCCGTCGGTCAACATGCTTTACCATGAAGGCGATCGTCTGCTGCACCTTCTGCTGCGCGTCACCCCGCACTTCGCGGTTCTCCGTGACGGCTGAAAATTGAGGGCCTTGGCCCGACGGGGCCTCACTTCCATTCTCAAGACGTATCATAACTAGAGCGATTTTTTTGCTCTTTAACGAACCCGTCTTCCCTCTAAAAAGACACAGTGCGTCAAAAATTTCCTAAATGGGTAATTTGTTTTCGACACGAACTATATGGACAACGCACGATATTGTCCAGAGAAATTTTGGAAATTTTGGAAAATCAGACCGTCGCCGGTGCGCCAAAGTGCTTTTGCAGCACCAGGGCGATCGTTCCTTTTAACCGGGGCTGGCTGTCTGAAATCGTTGGTACTACCCTCGTTGTCGCGTGTGAAAACGCCCTTTGTTGGATGGCGCTGGTCACCAGCGGTCCAAGCTTGTCCCATGCTCGGGTCACTTCACCGATCACCACCAAAACGTCCGGCGCAAGTCCGGTGATCAACATCGCGATTCCCGCTCCCAGATAATTTGCCATCTGGTTCAAGGCGCGTCCCGCCCTCGCATCCCCCTGCTCGGCCAATCGCATCAGATCGTCAAAGGTCACCGTGGCCATCGCACTCTTGGAACCAACCTCGCCTTTTCGCACCGACGCAAAATCCGTATAAAATCGAACCGCTGCCAGATTGGACGCCAGCGTTTCCCAACAGCCATGATTGCCACAACGGCAGGGCAAACCGTTTTCAACCAATGCCACATGCCCAAATTCACCGGCCACACCCGTGGAACCCTGGATCAGTTGCCCGTTCATGATCATCCCCACGCCAATGTCTTCAGACACGGTCACCGCCACGAGATTGCGCGCGCCTTCACCGTGTTTTCCGCTCCATAATTCCGCTAAGGCACAGGCATTGGCGGCATTCTCCATCTCCACGTGCAGCCCGGTCGCGCGCTCCAGCGGCGTCTTCAGGTCCACATTCTCCCATCCAAGGGTTGGCGCAAACGTTAACCGTTGCGTGCCAACATCTATGCGGCCCGGCAGGCTCACGCCAATTCCCTCGTAAGAACTCTTGGGGTGTGCGCGCATCAGATCTAATATCCGCCGGCTCAATCGGGCGATGAACTCGTCCGGATCGTTGCCGGTGGACATGGATTCCTGCGCCAGGAACTGCATATCCATGCTCGATACCGCCAGCATGGTCGTGCCCGGGCGGATATCCACTCCGATAATTCCGGAACGGTCGGTGTTAAGATGAAGAAATGTCGGTTTGCGGCCGCGGGGCAAATGCCCAACCGCGCCTTCAATCACCCAGCGCTCACTGATCAATTGTTCAGTGATCGCCGATACGGTGCTGCGTTGCAGACCCGAATGCCTGGCCAGGCCCGCGCGCGAAATCGGCTGGTTTTTGCGGATCAAATTCAATACGATCCGGCGATTGATATCCCTCGCGGTTTCACTCCGGGCCACCGTGAAATTATTTAAATCAATTTTTCGCACCGTCTTTATTATTTGATTTGTTTGGTTTATGAACTAATTGCCACGATTAGTCGAGAAAAATTAGTATTTATTACTTATTCCTGTTCAACTACCTGCATCGCCGCCTTCATATATCCCATCGCAAATGCCATCCCGGCGTGCCACGGAGCCGCACAAGTCATCTGTGGCGTATGGTCGGGAATCAACACTCCTGCAAATTTGTTTTTCTTTAAGATCCGCAAAACCCGCAACATATCTATGTCCCCGTCATCAATGAACGTTTCCCGATAGAATGGCACCTTGCCGGTCACATTCCGGAAATGGATATAGCCGATCTTCTTTTGCCGGCTGTATTGTTCCACCGTCTCATAGATATCCCCTTCCGTCATTTCGGACAACGACCCCAGGCAAAATTCCAGCGCATTTGCGCGGCTCGGTTTCAAGTCGATCAATTGCTGGTAAAGCTTCGGTTGATAGATCAGCCGCGGTTGTCCGCGCATCGTGGGCATCGGCGGATCATCCGGGTGCAAGGCCAGCGTTACGCCGGCTTTTTCAGCCACCGGAATGACTTCATTGAGAAACGTCCCCAACCGGCCCCACAACTGGTCCTGGGAAATCGACGCCACCTTTCCTGCCGGCGCTTGCGCATCATAAACCATGTTCCAAACCATTCCATTGGTCATCGGGCTGTCCACCGGCCCTTCCATGCCCACGGACATTGCGCCCCCCCGCGCATAAGGCGCATGCGTACGCCCGCAAACACCGGCGATGCTGAAGTTGTAGCCCATGATCGGAATCCCGGCTTTGCCCAGGTTACGGATGATGGTCTTGACGTTTTCGAGCTGCTGGCCCCGCTTCGGCCCATCCAGCAACACATCATACCAATGGGCCGGGTCAAAATTTTCGATGGCTTCCAGCGTCAGCCCTTCGGCTTCGACGGATTTACGCAACGCTATCAATTCATCGGCCGTCCACAATTGATCGGGATCTCCCGCCAGTCCCCAGCCGCGATCATCACCCGTCGGTTGATTGTCCCTGGGATTGTGCGCGCCCCCCTTAAAATAATCCACCAGGTGCGCCACGATGTGGGTAGCGCCCGCCTGCCGCGCAAACTGAAAATTCTCGCGCGTGAGCATGTGGCGATATAAGCCGAGCCCTAATTTCATTCTATTTTCCCACCTCGACGGTATCAGCAGACCCGTCTCCAACAATTGACTCTCCGCACAGCCCTGTCATCAAGTCTAAAATCTTCTTTTAAGAGAATTATCCATGCATTTCAGACTATTTTCCATTCCGCTGGCGGCGCCGCGTTGGAATACTGGTCGGACAGACGACAACGCCCGAAAATAAACAAAACATCGTCCCGTTCGCTGAATTTTCTTGTTACGCTCGGGCAGGAAGAAATAATGAATCCTATGAAACCGCAGGGAACTCCGCCTTCCCGACCATTGCCCCACTCCTCAGCCAAAACCCCTGCCCGGAAGAGACTTAAGAATTCCGGAAAAAAAGCGGGTACTGGTAAGTCCACCCCTCATCACGGGCAGAATGGCCTTTCTGTCCCGGCGGATGCCGCGTACAAAAACCCGGCCCTCCCGCTGGAGAAACGCGTGAGCGACCTGCTGGCGCGCATGACGCTGGATGAAAAGATCGCGCAAATGCTCGGCGTGTGGCAAAAAAAAGCCGACACCCTGTTGAACGCCGATGGCTACTTCGACTTGCATAAGGCCAGGCTCCATTACAAGCACGGCCATGGCATCGGGCAGGTCGGCCGTCCCAGCGACGCCGGCAAAGGAAAGAACCCGCGTGAGAACGCGGAACTGACCAACGCCATCCAAAAATTCTTTATCGAACACAGCCGCCTGGGGATCCCCGTGATGTTTCACGAGGAATGTCTGCACGGCCAGGCTGCTGTGGGCGCCACCAGTTTTCCACAACCCATAGCACTGGGTGGGACTTTTAATCCGGAATTGATCGAAGCTCTCTTTTCCATGACTGCTGAAGAAGCGCGTTCCCGCGGAACTCACCAGGCCTTGACGCCGGTCGTTGACGTGGCCCGCGACCCGCGTTGGGGACGTGTGGAGGAAACCTACGGCGAAGATCCGTATCTCGTTTCCCGCCTGGGGATCGCCGCCGTGCGCGGCTTCCAGGGCGACGCCACCTTCAAAGACAAGAAGCACGTCATCGCCACCTTGAAACATTTTGCGGCCCACGGCCAGCCGGAATCCGGAATGAACTGCGCGCCCGTAAATGTTTCGATGCGTGAGTTGCGCGAAGTGTTCCTCTACCCGTTCAAACAGGCCATCGAGAAGGCGGGCGCCTTGAGCGTGATGGCTTCCTACAACGAGATCGACGGCATTCCGGCCCATGCGAACAAATGGTTGCTGCGGGATATTTTGCAGAAGGAATGGGGATTCAAAGGCTTTGTCGTTTCGGATTATTACGCCATCTGGGAACTGGGCGACCGGCCCGATACCCATGGTCATCGCGTCGCGAAAGATAAAAAGGAATCCGCCCTCCTCGCCGTTCAGGCGGGCGTTAACATCGAATTTCCCGAGCCGGATTGTTATCTGCGCATCGCCGAACTTGTCCATGAAGGCAAATTGAAGGAATCGCAATTGGACGAGCTGGTCGCGCCCATGTTACACGCTAAATTTCTCATGGGCTTGTTCGACGATCCCTATGTGATCGTGGATGACGCCGAACGCATTTGCAGCTCCGACGCCAATCGCAAACTGGCCCTGCAAGCCGCGCGCGAGAGCATCACTTTGCTCAAAAATGAAAACGATCTCGTGCCGTTGAATCCGGGCAAAATTACGTCCATCGCCGTCATCGGGCCAAATGCCGACCGCGAATTACTGGGTGGTTACAGCGGTCGTCCGAAATATTACACCTCCGTCCTGGAAGGCATCCGCTCCAAGATCGGCGACCGCGTGCAGGTTCCCTTTAGCGAAGGCTGCAAGATCACCATCGGCGGTTCCTGGAACCAGGACCTCGTCACGCTCAGCAATCCCGAAGAAGACCGCAAGCAGATCGAAGAAGCTGTGCGCGTGGCCAAAGCAGCGGATGTCATCGTGCTCGCCATCGGCGAAAACGAACAGGTCTGCCGCGAAGCCTGGGCCAAGACGCACATGGGTGATCGTCCGAATCTCGATCTCATCGGCCGGCAACAGGAACTCGTCAATGCAATGCTCGCGACGGGCAAACCCGTCATCATTCTGCTTTTTAACGGCCGCCCGCTCGCCATCAATTATCTGAGCCAGCATGTGCCGGTCATTTTCGAATGCTGGTATCTCGGCCAGGAAACCGGCCACGCCATCGCTGACGTGTTGTTCGGCGATTACAACGTGGGCGGAAAACTGCCCATGACCATCCCGCGTTCCTCCGGTCATCTGCCCGCATTTTATAATCACAAGCCGTCCGCCCGCCGGGGATTTTTGTTTGACGACGTTTCTCCGCTTTATCCTTTTGGCTTCGGGCTGAGTTACACCACGTTCGCGTTCGAAAAAGTTCGCCTGGAAAAGAAAAAGATCCGCGCGAAAGAATCCACCCGCGTCCTTGTGGACGTGACCAACACCGGCAAACGTGCGGGCGCAGAAGTAGTCCAGATGTATATCCGCGATTGCTTCAGTTCGGTCACGCGTCCCGTCAAAGAATTGAAAGGATTCCAAAAGATTTCACTGCGCCCCGGCGAGACGAAGACGGTCGCCCTCGAGATCACTCCCGAATCGCTGGCCTTTTACGACGTGAACATGAAATACGTCGTCGAGCCCGGCGAATTCGAGATCATGGTCGGCAATTCATCCCGCGATGTTGATCTGCAAAAAGTGATTCTAACCGTCGAAAACTAGGCTTCCCAATGGCTGACCAATCTCAAAAGCTCTCCTTCGTCGAGAAGGCGGGTTACAGCGCTGCCGATGCCGCCGCGAACTTCGTCTTCATGACGATGATCCTGTTCCAGACCAATTTCTACACCGATGTCTTTGGCCTGACGGCGGGCGCCGCGGCCGCGATTCTTCTGTGGCCGCGATTGTGGGACGCGTTCTTCGACCCCATCATGGGCATCCTGGCCGACCGCACGAAAACCCGCTGGGGTAAGTTCCGTCCCTGGGTCCTCTGGACAGCCATTCCGTGGGCCGTGGTCATGATTCTGGCCTATACAACACCCAAGGGTTGGAGCATGGGCTCGCTCATCGCCTATGCCGCCATCACCAACATGCTGCTGATGACCCTCTACTCGATGAACAACATGCCGTATTCGGCCTTGGGTGGCGTCATGACCGGCAACCTGAACGAGCGCGCGAAATTGAATTCTTTCCGGTTCATCGCCGTCAACATCGCCCAATTCATCGTCGGCGGGTTCACTCTGCCGCTCGTCGCAAAGTTCGCCGCGAAACACGCTGCGGGAGGGGCTTCGGGCATCGCGGACAAGCAATTCGGCTGGCAGATGACCATGACCGTCTGGGCCGTCCTGTGCCTCGTCCTTTTCCTGATCACCTTCCTGAGCACCCGCGAACGCATCCAACCGCCACCGCAACAGAAAACCTCGGCCAAACAGGACTTTTCAAACCTGCTCAAGAACAATCCGTGGAAGATCATGTTCCTGATGACCCTGGTCCACTTTGCCATCCTCTCCTTTCGCGGCGGTGCGCTCTACAACTATTACCATCATTACGCCGACAAGGCGGCGATGTATGACTGCGTGCAAAAACTCGGGTTGACCCGGGCCGCGGATGCGCCCGCCGGTGGCCTCTTGGACACCCTCGGCTACATCGTCAAAGGCGACCGGTCTGACCTGGCGAACTCCAACGTCGCCGATGTGTTCAACAGTCTCATCAACATGATCGGCACGGGCACCACCATCATCGTCATCCTGTTGTCGCCTGGGCTCTCGCGTCGCTTCGGGAAGAAAGCCGTGGCGATCGCGGGATTCGGATTGGCGGCGCTGGGCACGTTCGCGTTCTACTTCCTTTCCGCCACCAACGTCACCGGCATGGTGGCGTTGACCATTCTGATCGCCATTTTCTATGCGCCCACCATTCCGCTTATCTGGGCCATCTACGCCGATGTGGCTGATTATTCCGAATGGAAGACGGGCCGCCGCTTCACGGGCATGGTGTTCGCGACGATCGGTTTCGCGCTGAAATCAGGTCTCGCCCTCGGCTCCGCTTCCTTCCTGTTGATCATGGAATGGTTGTTCCATTACGACACCAAATTGCCGGATGCCCCGGAAGCGGTGAGTGGTTTCCGCGCGTGCAGTGGCATCGTCGTGGGAATTCTTTTCGCCGTCTGCACCGTGCTCCTGGTCATCTATCAGCTCAATAAACGCGTGACCATCCAGATGGCCGATGAATTGGCTGAACGCCGTAAAAATTACGCAACTCCCCGGCCGTCTTAAATCCAAATGAAAACTATTGTTACCGGGTTGGCAGTCCTGTCGCTGGCGGTGAACATTTTTGCGCAAACAACTCTCAAGGATGCTTTCAAAAAAGATTTCCTCGTCGGCGTGGCCATCAATCAATCGCAGTTCGACGGCAGCGATGGGCGCGGCATCCCCATCATTAAATCCCAATTCGACTCCATCTCGCCCGAAAATGTTTTAAAATGGGAATCCGTCCATCCGGAACCGGGCAAATTCGCCTTCGACGGGCCGGATCAATACGTGAAATTTGGCGAAGAAAATCACATGTTCATCATCGGCCACAACCTGGTGTGGCACAGCCAGACGCCCAAATGGGTTTTTGAGGATGACAAAGGAAACCCCTTGAGTCGCGACGCGTTGTTGCAACGGATGCGTGAGCATATTCTAACTGTCGTCGGCCGTTACAAGGGGCGCATCAAAGGCTGGGACGTCGTCAATGAGGCGCTGAACGAAGACGGCAGCCTGCGCCAATCGCCGTGGATGAAGATCATCGGCGAGGATTATATCGAAAAAGCGTTCACTTACGCCCATGAAGCTGATCCGGACGCGCAATTGTATTACAACGACTACTCTCTGGAGAACGAGCCCAAACGGAAGGGCGCCATTGCCCTTGTCAAAAAACTTCAGGCCAAAGGCATTCCGGTCGCAGCGGTGGGCCTGCAAGGTCACTATAAAATGGATTGGCCGACCCCCGCGCAAGTGGACGCCACCATCAAATCTTTTGTCCGACTGGGCGTCAAAGTGATGATCACTGAATTGGACGTGGATGTGAATCGCGCCACGCAGAAAAACACCAGCGCCGATGTCAGTGCCGTTGCCCGGCAGGCCGCCGGTTCCGCTGGATATACCAATGGCTTGCCCGATTCTGTCCAGATGGCCTTGGCCGCCAGATATACAGAACTCTTTAAAGCGTTCGTCAAAAACCGCGCCAGTCTCACCCGCGTGACCTTTTGGGGCGTGACCGATGGCGACTCCTGGCTCAATGGGCGAAATGGCCGCATGAATTACCCGCTTTTATTTGATCGCGCCGGCCTGCCCAAACCGGCCTTCAACGCCGTTTTGAAGACGGCCGCGAAATAGCCAATTTGAACTACGCCAATCAGTTATTAAACGGCCATAACCCGCGTAGTCCAGCCCTTCAATCCGTGCAATTCGGCCGCGGCGACGGCTTGCGCCTCAATCCAACCGGTTGCCAGGTCATGGCTAACGCAGTCAATCTCAACCTTTTCACGCAATAACAATTTGCCTATCTTCTTCAGCATCAAATGAACCCAATCTTTTTTCCCCGGGGGAACGGTAGGCCTATCGCTTTCCGGATGGCGCTCGCATTGATCGTATTTTTCGTCGCCGGGCAAACTCCCGCCCAAACAAATCGAGCGAACTTCGACGACCACCAGAACATGATGGACCAGTTGGGCCTCAAAGCCCTTCGCCCCGGACCTGATCCCAATAATCAATCCACTTTCGACGAAGCGATTGCCAACCCTTACACCAACAGCCTGCCAGACGTCCTCACGATGAAAAACGGGACCAAAGTGAAGCGTCCCAAACAATGGCCCGCCCGGCGCGCTGAGATTCAGGAGGACTTCGAGCGCGAAATTTATGGGCGCATCCCATCGAATGTGCCCAAGGTGACCTGGGAAATAACTGCAACCACACCCGGCACAAATGGCGGTATCCTGACCGTCACGAAAACATTGGTGGGCCACGTCGACAACCGCGCTTACACAAACATCAGCGTCAATATCCAGGCCAGTTTCACTGTCCCCGCCAACAGCACCAAACCTGTGCCCATCATGATTGAATTCGGCTTCGTGTTTCGTCCGGGCGGACCACGTTTTGGCCCTCCGGGCGGTCCGGCCTGGCACAATCTGGCCATCACCAACGGTTGGGGGTATGGCCAGATCATTCCCGGCAGCATTCAAGGGGACAACAACCAACTCACTTCGGGCATCATCGGGCTTGTAAATAAAGGAAACCCGCGCAAGCCGGATGACTGGGGTAGTTTGCGGGCGTGGCAATGGGGCGTCAGCCGCCTCATCGATTATTTCGAAACCCATCCCGATTCGATGGTGGATGCGAAAAAAGTGGGCATTGAAGGTCTTTCCCGCTACGGCAAGGCGGCTATCGTGACCGAAGCATTTGAGCCTCGTATCGCCGTCGGCCTGATCGGGTCTTCCGGGGAAGGCGGGGTAAAACTGCACCGCCATATTTTTGGGGAAGCGGTCGAAAATCTCGCCGGTGGTGAGTATTATTGGATGGCCGGCAATTTCATTAAATATGGTGCGTCCGACCCGCTAAAAACTGCGGCTGACCTGCCGGTGGATTCTCATGAACTGATTGCCTTGTGCGCCCCGCGCCCTTGTTTTATCAGTTACGGTGTGGTGGAACACGGCGATGCAAAATGGGTCGACGCCCACGGCAGCTTTATGGCCGGGGTGCTGGCCGGTCCGGTCTATCGCCTTTTGGGTAAAAAAGATTTTGGCACACCGGGCAACTACCTCACTGACCCGATGCCGCCGGTCAATCAGCTCATTGGCGGCGAATTGGCCTGGCGGCAACATGATGGCGGCCATGACGTGACCCCGAACTGGCCGGCCTTCTTCAAATGGGTGGCTGCTTACATCAAGGCCCCGTCACTTCCAGCAACTTCAGCGGCAAAATGATACCCCGGTGAATCTATGAAAAAAGCAACTCGCTCTCTCACAAGTATCCTGGCCCTCTTCGCAGTCATCGTACGATTCGAAGCGGCAGCGGCTGTCGATTCGCCACAGCCACCGTCTGCTCCCGTTTCAAGCGGCGCATCTTTCATTGTCGATGCGAGCCATCCTGTCGGAACCGTCAGCCCAACCTTGTATGGGCTGATGACCGAAGAGATAAATCATTCCTACGATGGCGGCCTTTACGCGGAGTTGGTGCGCAACCGGTCATTTTTAGATGACCCCGCCGCCCCGGCCTACTGGTCCGTCGTGAATGACAACGGCTCCGCCGCCAGCATTGCGCTTGATCCCACCAACTCGCTGAATGCCATGCAGACGATGAGCTTGCGGCTCACCGTGAGCAAGGCCACCGAGGCCCAGCCGGCCGGCGCGGCAAACAGTGGTTATTGGGGCATCCCGGTCTTCGCCAAAAGCCAATATCACGCGTCGCTTTTTGCCCGGGCTGAGTCCGGTTTCACCGGGTCGGTCACCGTCTCGATTGTTAGCGACGATGGCAAGACGGTTTACGCATCCGAAAATTTTTCCGGCCTCACCTCTGTCTGGGGACGCTTCGACTTGACTCTTAAGACCAAAAAAGTCGTTCCCACCGCAAAGGCACGTCTCGTGATTACTCTCAAACAGCCCGGCACAGTCTGGCTCGGCCTGGTCTCACTTTTTCCGCCGACGTGGAATGACCAGCCGAACGGCTTCCGAAAAGATTTGATGCAGATGCTCGTGGATCTGAATCCTAAATTTCTCCGGTTTCCCGGCGGCAATTATCTGGAAGGCGACCAGATCGCCACGCGATTTGAATGGAAAAAAACTATCGGCCCCATCGAAGACCGCCCCGGGCATCCGTGCCCCTGGGGTTATCGCTCCAGCGATGGCCTGGGGCTTTTAGAATTTCTTGAATGGTGTGAAGACATGCACGCCGAACCCGTGTTGGCCGTTTACGCCGGATATTCGCTTCGAGGCGCCCACGTCAATCCGGGCGCCGACCTTGAACCCTTCGTGCAGGAGGCGCTGGAAGAGATTGAATACGTGACCGGCGACACGAACACCACTTGGGGTGCCCGCCGCGCGAAAGACGGCCATCCGGCGCCGTTCAAATTGCGATACGTCGAGATCGGCAATGAAGATTGGTTCGACCGCTCGAGGACTTACGATGCGCGTTTCGCGCAATTTCACGATGCGATCAAAGCGAAATATCCCCAACTGAAAACCATCGCCTCCATCGGCAACGACCAGGCGGCAAATCTCCACGTGCATAGCCGCAAGCCGGACATGACCGACGAACATTATTACCGTGCCACCGACGAATTTCTCCATATGTCGCCCGGCTATGCCCAAAAATATGACCGCCACGGGCCCGAAATTTTCGTCGGTGAATGGGCCGCTCACGAAGACGCAAAAATCAAGCCGTGGGATGCCGGGGCGCGCCTACAACCGCCCACGCCTTCCATGAAAGCTGCCATCGGCGATGCCGCCTTCATGGCCGCCATGGAACGGAATTCCGACCTCATCAAGATGCAATGTTACGCCCCTCTGTTTGTGAACGTGAACCCCGGCGGACGCCAATGGCGCCCGGACCTCATCGGTTACGATGCCCTTTCCGCTTACGGCTCGCCGAGTTATTACGCCATCCAGATGTTCAGCCGGAATATCGGCGACGAAATCCTGTCCACAATGGGCCTCGAAACAGCAACACACGAATCATTCGGCGTCGAATCGTCCATTCAGGGATGCGCGACCCGCGATAGCAAATCGGGCGAGATTTTCATCAAGCTCGTGAATCCGCAGCTGGTCCCAGCGAAGGTAAAAATTGATATCAGAAGGATTCGCTCTCTTGCGACCAAAGGCACCGCCATCACCCTGACCGGAAATCCTGACGACACCAACTCGATCGATGATCCAACAAAGGTCATTCCCGTCACAACGACCGTCCGGGATGTTAAGCCGGAATTCACCTATACACTGCCGGCGTACAGCGTCGTTGTGCTTAAACTGAAAGCCCATCCGTGAAATACGCTTTTACGGAGATTTCATGATCAACACACACTTTCGTCCTGCCCGCCGGCAAGATTATGGTCGAATCTTGCTGCTTCTGCTGCTCATGGTATCTGCGGGTAAGCTCTTCGCCATCGGCGAGCAAAATCTCATCGAATCCGCTTCCGCGCCCGGGAGCTTTGCTTTGTTCGATAAAACCACCGCGACGATTTGTGTGGATACCAATGACTGGGCCGGCGTTATCCGCGCCGCAAAAGATTTGGCAAATGATGTCAATCGCGTCACCGGACATCAGCCGCAAGTCATCAACCATCCCCAATCCGCAGGAAAAAATGTGGTCATCATCGGCACCATCGGCAAAAGCCCTGTCATTGATCAGTTGATCCGCGAAAAGAAAATCGACGCTTCAGAAATCGCCGGAAAATGGGAGTCATTTCTGATTCAGGTGGTGCCGCAACCGCTGCCGGGCGTGGACAATGCCCTGGTGATTTGCGGCAGTGACAAGCGCGGGACGATTTATGGCATTTATGCTCTGTCGGAACAGGTCGGCGTTTCCCCGTGGTATTTTTGGGCGGATGTGCCGCCAATGCACCATGACAAGCTGTTCGTGAAAGCCGGGACGTTTTTGCAAGGGCCACCATCGGTGAAATATCGTGGTGTTTTTCTAAATGACGAAGCGCCGGATCTGACCGGCTGGATCCGCGAAAAATACGGCACGGTCCCCGGGCTGACCAACGTCGCCAATTATGGCTCCGGCTTTTACACCAATCTGTTTGAATTGATGCTCCGCATCCGGGCCAACTACCTCTGGCCCGCCATGTGGAACAATGCCTTCAACGAAGACGACCATAAAAACCCGCGCCTGGCCGATGAATACGGCATCGTCATGGGCACCTCCCATCAAGAACCGATGCTTCGCGCCCAAAAGGAGTGGGATCGCAGCCTGCAAAAAAAATACGGCAACTGGAATTACAACAACACGAACCAGCAGCCGGTGCTGCAACAATTCTGGCGCGACGGCATCCGCCGCAACAAGGATTTTGAAAGCATCGTCACCCTTGGCTTGCGCGCGGAAAATGACAGCGGCGCGCCCATCGGCAAAAATTTGACCGAGCAGATCGTCGGCGTTCAACGCCAGATTCTCGCCGAAGAGGTCGATTCCAATCTCACCAACATCCCCCAACTATGGTGCCTCTACAAAGAAGTGCAGGATTTTTACAATGACGGATTGCGCGTTCCGGACGACGTCACGATGCTCTGGGCCGAGGACAATTGGGGGAATGTCCGTCGCCTGCCGGGTCCTGAGGAACGCCAGCGCAGCGGCGGCGCGGGCGTTTATTATCATTTCGACTATCACGGCAGCCCCCGCAACTACCAATGGATCAATACCAGCCCCATCCCAAAAGTTTGGGACCAGCTGTCGCTCGCCAAACAATACGGCGCTGACCGCATCTGGATCGTCAACGTCGGTCATTTCAAGGGCTATGAATTTCCGCTGGAGTTTTTCATGCACCTCGCCTGGGACACAGGCCGGTGGACCAATGACAATCTCGATGACTACACGCGACTCTGGGCGGAGCGCGAATTCGGTCCCGCGCACGCCCATGAAATCGCTGACATCATTTCCACCTACACGAGATTGAATGGCCGCCGCAAACCCGAATTGCTCGACGCGAAGATTTACAGCCTGGTGAACTACGGCGAATTCGAAAAGGTTGTCGCGGATTACGAATCGCTCGCGGACAAAGCGGAAAAGCTCAGCCAACAGTTGCCGCCCCGAAGCCGCGACGCATTTTACGAACTCGTTTTGTTTCCGACCAAAGCCAGTGCCCAACTAAACGCACTCTACCTTGCAGCTGCGAAAAACGCTTTGTACGCCAAACAAGGCCGCGCCAGCGCAAATGACTTCGCCGCCCGGACCCGTTCAATGTTCAAGGCTCAAACGAACCTGATGGATTATTTCAACCATTCTTTCGCAGGCGGCAAATGGGATCATTTCATGGATCAATCGTACATCGGCTATACGGGCTGGAATGAGCCGATGCAGAATAATTTAGGCGCGCTCAGGCTCACAGAAATCCAAGTACCTGCCCCGGCCGTCATGGGCGTGGCAGTTGAAGGTTCGGAAGCATCCGTGACGAAAGGCCTGCTTTCATTGCCGCAGTTTGATGTGTTCAGTCAGCAGCGCCGTTATGTGGATGTTTTCAATAAGGGGAAAAAGCCGTTTAAATTCAACGCTACGACCGATGTTCCCTGGATCGTCTTAAGCGAAACACGCGGCAAAGTTAAAACGGACCAGCGCGTTTGGGTCAGTGTGGATTGGAACAAGGCGCCGACCGGAGTGAGCGGTGGTGAAATACGGATTTCCGGCCCGGGCAGCAACGTGACCGTGAATGTCAGCGCCTTTCACCCAGTTGAACCGGCGCGTGATTCGTTGGAAGGCTTTGTCGAAAGCGACGGTTGCGTTTCCATCGAGTCGGAGCATTTCACAAAAAAATCAGACGCCGGCCTAAACCGGTGGATAAAGATTCCGGACTACGGCCACACCCTGTCCGCCATGCGCGCGGACGCGCCTGCCGATGCGCAAGCCACGCCGGGAAAAGATTCGCCCTGCCTCGAATACAAAATGTATTTGTTCAGCCCGGGAAAACTGGAAGTCGAATCCACGGTCGGAGCTACCTTGAATTTCATTCACGGACGCCCTTTGCGCTATGCCGTTTCATTTGATGATGAGACGCCGCAAGTTGTGACCATAGTTCCGGGCAACTTTAATGCGCAGAACGGCAATCGCGATTGGGAGGAGTCGGTCAAAAACAACTGCCGCCACGTCAAATCCACTCATACGCTCACCAATGCCGGTTATCATACGCTGAAAATCTGGATGGTTGACCCGGCGGTCGCGGTGGAAAAAATCGTGGTCAACACCGGTGGCGTAAAACCAAGCTATCTTGGCCCGCCGGAAAGCTTCCATCGCGGGGTGGTTTCTCCCGCTTCTGCCCGTTGATTCCTCGCCAGCTTGCTCGTTCACCGGCGCGCCGTATCGACCAGGGTTTCCTTGATCAGCAACGACGCGACCAATCCCACGACCATGAATATCACCAACGGAGACAAGGCGTAGCGATAGTCCCCCGCCGTTAACGAGGCCAGCCCCGCCACCCGTTGGCTGCTCGGGTTGCTATGCTCCAGCAACATCCCCACCAGCGGCTGCGATGCTGCGCTACCCGCAAAATAACACGTGCTCAAAAATCCGATGGAGAACCCGGCCAGCCGGGGCGCGAGATCGCGCGCCACCGCATACGAAATGATATTCGCGCTGCTAAAGACTCCCACCAGGAAAAGCCCTGCCTTGAATGCGCTCAGCGGAATCCCGGGGATATACAACATGCACGTCATGCTGGCCAACGCGCCGACGCCAGCTAGCACCATCGGCAGTTTCCGCCGCCCAAGATAATCGGAGATCCACCCAAAGAATAGGCTGCCCACGATGCCGCCCAAAAATAAAATCGACCCCGTGCCGGCGGCGGTGACTGTATCCAGATTGTAAGTCTTCTGAATATAGGGCGTGCCCCACAAACCACCAAAGGCCACATAGACCAGGCTGATGGTCGTCGCATAAATGGCATTCAACCACACCTGCGGATTCGCCGGCAACCCTTTCATCCCGCTGGTCGGAGCCGCCGGCGCAGGCTCTATACGGTTGGCGGTCGCTGCTCCATCACGAATGAACGCAAACACCAGCACGGCCAGGACCAGCCCTGCCCCGCCAAACCAGGCCTCCGTCGCGCGCCAGCCAAAAGACTTCACGAGCACAGCGACGGGCGTGCCGCCGACCCACGCCCCGATCATTCCCGCCGTATTGGTCATCCCCGCGAGCGTCGAAAACTTCGAAGGCGGAAACCATGCCTGCACCACCTTCAGGCAACCGATAAAAGAGAAGGCGGCGGCGGCGCCCATGAGAAAGCGCACAATCATAGCTGTTCCCGCACCATGCGCCTGCGAGAAGGCGAGTGTGCCGAGGCCAGCCAGCAAAATCGCAAACACCAGCGTCCAACGCGTCCCCCAGCGATCCACGATGAGCCCGACTGGAATTTGCAGGATCGCATACGCATAAAAATAGCACGCCGCAATATTTCCCAGCGTGCTTTCCTTGGCGTTGAACGACTGGCTTAGATCATCGGCAATCGTGCTGGGCACGCGCTGTTGAACGTAGTTGAATACCACGAACAGCGCGGCCAGCACCCAGATCAACCAGGGAAAAAACTTGGACGTGCGATTCATCGTGGCTCAGTGATGAAATGCCTTCGTCTCCGGCTGCTGGCGCTCACTTGGATGTTTGTTCAGATGCGCAATGGCTTCCTTGAAATGCACCAGCAGATGGCTGGCGAGGTCGCGGCTCACCCCCAGCCGGACAATGATCCGCTGCACCACCATCTTTTCCTGGTTGGCCGGCAGGGAATAGGCCGGAATCTGCCATCCCCGCAAGGCCAGCCGGTCGGCCAGCTCATAAAGTGTATAGCCCGGCTTTGCTCCCTTCTTCATCGTCCAACACAATGCCGGAATGCCTTCCGCAGGATTTCCGTTGAAAAGCATCTCGAACGGCCCAAGCGCCGCAATCTCTTTCGCCAGATACTGCGCCGTCTCATAACAAGCGGTGTGCACCTTCGCGTATCCCTCACGTCCCAGCCGCACAAAATTGTAATACTGCGCCACAATCTGTCCGCCGGGCCGTGAAAAATTCAGCGCAAACGTCGGCATATTGCCGCCGAGATAATTGACATTGAAGATCAAATCCTCGGGCAAATCCTTCCTCTCCCGCCAGACCACCCAGCCGCATCCTAATGGAGCCAGCCCATATTTATGTCCTGATGTATTGATGGACTTAACGCGCGGCAGGCGGAAATCCCATTCGAGCTCGGGCGCACAGAACGGCGCCAGAAAGCCGCCGCTGGCCGCATCCACATGTATCGGAATATCCAGCTTCGATTTTTTTTGAAATTTATCCAGTGCGTCGGCCACCGCTTTGACCGGCTCATAGCGTCCGTCAAAAGTAACGCCAAGTGTGGGCACCACCCCGATGGTATTTTCGTCGCAACGCGCAATCACCTCCGCCGGGCTCATGTGCAACCGGCCGGCTTCCATGGGAATTTCGCGTAGTTCGATGTCCCAGTAGCGAACGAATTTGTGCCAGCAGATCTGCACCGGGCCGGTGATCAGATTGGGACGGTCCACCGATTTGCCCGCTGCCCGCCGTTTCTCACGCCACCGCCATTTTAACGCCATGCCGCCCAACATCGCCGCCTCGCTCGAACCCGTCGTGGAACAACCCACCGAACCGGCGACCTCCGGCGAATTCCAAAGATTCGCCAGCATATGCACACAGCGGTTCTCGATCTCGGCGGTTTGCGGATACTCATCCTTGTCGATCATGTTCTTGTCGATGCAATCATCCAGCAGGCGATGGACTTCCGGTTCGATCCAGGTCTGGCAGAACGTGGCGAGGTTTTGGCGCGAATTGCCGTCCAGCAGCAGTTCATCGCGCACCGCCTGGTAGATCCGCCGGGGATCCCGTTCCTGCCGGGGAAAATGATTCTTCGGAAGCGCGCCCGATTCGAAAAGTTCGTCGTTATGACTGATGTTGAGTGCGGTCGAGAGTGCCATGGTGATTTGGTTGACTTTTATTTATGACGCAAGCTGTGCCATTGAATATCCCCGCGAAGCGTCAAACAAAACCGGGCCCGTGAAAAGCAAATTCTTGCCGGGTTGCCTCCGGCCCCAGCCACAATTTCCCCCACCCCACGTCTTGGCACCAGAATTATTCAGGTTTGTGCAATTTTAGAATCGCAACAGATTCGGGAGGAAGCAGCACAGGGTTTTTACTTACCTCAATCTCCGCCGCGGAAGCCAGCACTATGCAGTGCTCCCCTGCCCGCAAAGGGATGGTGCGCTGTTGATGTGCGAAATTGCAGACCACGCTGATCACCTCCCGCTCCACCACGAGCCACCGCGCCTGCTCATCGTACTGACACCGGACCCGGCCCAGGTCGCCTTCGTTCAACGCCGGTTCTTGCCGGCGCAGGCGGATCAATCGCTGGTGCCAATCGAGAATTTCCCGGTGCGGCGCATGCGGAACCTCTGCCCAATCCAATTTCGAGCGCTCAAAGGTTTCGCGTGCCTGCGGATCAGCCGTGTCCTCAGGCTTCCATCCGAAGGCAGCAAATTCCCGACACCGGCCCTCGCGCACGGCATTTGCCAGTTCCGGCTCTTGATAATCTGTGAAATAAAAGAACGGCGAGCTAGCGGCCCACTCTTCTCCTTGGAATAACATCGGCACAAAGGGCGAGGTCAAAACCAACGCTGCGCCGATTTTCAACTTACCCAGGCTAAGCAGGTGGCTGCTGCGGTCGCCGCGCGCCCGATTGCCGATCTGATCATGATTTTGCAGATAACCAAGAAACCGTCTACCGCTAAGATTGTCCGCCGGCCGGCCGTGCACGCGCCGGCGATGTGCCGAATAGTTCCCGTCATAGACAAAAGCATGACTAAAAGATTTGGCCAGGTCCGCCATCCTGCCAAAGTCGGAATAATAACCGGTACGTTCCCCCGTCAGAACTGTGTGCAATGCATGATGAAAGTCGTCGCTCCATTGCGCATCCAATTGATAACCGCCCCGCTCTAGCGACCATAGCAAACGCGGATCATTCAGATCACTTTCACCGATCACCACGAGATGCCGACCCGTTTCCACCGACAATCTTTCGACCTCCTGCTTCAATTGTTCAAGGATATGAGTTGCCGAGGTATCCCCAATTCCGTGGACGGCATCCAATCGCAATCCATCGAAATGAAAATCGCGCAACCACCTGAGTGCGTTGTCACAAAAGAAGCGCCTCACCTCATCGCTATCCGGCCCATCAAAATTGATCCCTTCCCCCCAAACGGTCGCAAATTTCTTGGTGAAATAAGGCGCGTATTTCCCAAGATAATTGCCCGAGGGGCCGAGATGGTTGTAGACCACATCCAAGATCACCGCCAGGCCACGCGCATGACATTCATCCACCAATTTCTTAAGATCATCCGTAGTGCCATAAACATGATGCGGCGCATACAGATGAACTCCATCATAACCCCAACCGTGTTCGCCGGAAAATTCAACCACCGGCATCAATTCAACATGGCTCACCCCAAGTTTAACCAAGTGGGGCAATTTTTCTATCGCGGCAAGAAATGTCCCACCAGTCGTGAAAGTGCCAACATGCACTTCATAAATCAGCGCTGAAGCCAGGGGCCTGGCCTGGAAATTTTTGTCAGCCCACTGAAAGGCGTGCTGGTCGACCAGCCGCGACAATTTGTGCACGCCATTTGGTTGCGAAGCCGAACGTGGATCGGGAAATGGCCCCTGACCGTCCAGAAGAAAGCCATAGTCATCTCCAGCTTTGGCTTCATCAACTTTCACTGACCACCAGCCGCTTGCACCCAACGTCATAGGGACAATTTCTCCGTTGAACTGTAATTCAACCTTTTCTGGCAATGGCGCCCAGACTTGAAATGCATGCATGATTCATCTTCCTTTGGTCAGAAAGGCGACCGGAAACTGTTTGAACAGGCTCCCCACGGCGATCTCTTTGCGGAACTGCTCTCCGGTAAATTCGCTACGCCATTCTCCGGGCGGCAAGGTCAACCTCGTGTCTGCCGACTGCCTTTTGGATTGGATTTGGAAGCGCGGGACAACCGTGATGGTATTTTCATCTCGCATGAAAGCAAGGATCCGGTTCGCTCCTTCACCCCTGGCCAGGAGCGGCGTGTAAGAACTTCGGAAAACATCTTCGTGAGTCTTACGAAACCGCAGGACCTTTTGGATGAGCCAAAGTTTTGGCAAGCCCTCTTCCCGGCGCTTCCAGGCACCTCCAGCAGATAGTTTTTTTCCTTCAGCGAGTAATTTTTCCCTCACTGCAAAGTCAACCGGCCGGCGGTTATCAGGATCAACCAGGCTAAAATCCCAGAGCTCATTTCCCTGATAAATATCCGGCACACCGGGCGCAGTAAGCTTGACGAGCGTTTGCGCCAATGAATTGGTCTGTGCAGCTTCCTGAATTGACCCGATAAACTTCTCCAGGTCCTGGAGGAAGCCCCTGTCAGCAAAAACTGCCGTCACAAATTGCCTTAACGCTTCATCGTATTTCGTATTGCGATTGTCCCAGTCAGTATGTTGTTTGGCTTCGCAAGAAGCCTTTTCCATATACGCCTGGAGGCGTTCGAGTGTGATCGGCCAGGCGCCGGCCAACGTCTGGTATAAAAGACATTCCATGTTCCGGTCAGGAAAATCATCCCTGCGATGCGCTTCATTCACCTTCGACCAACGTGATACTGTTGCACGCCATTCATGCGGAATTTCCGAAAGCACATTTAACCGCGCACGGACATCTTCGCTGCGTTTGGTGTCATGCGTGGAACTGCTCAGCATCGAATCGGGCCATTGCGCATGTTGTTGTCCGCAAAACTCGTGGAATTCTTCGATGCTTACCCCAAATTTCCCCGGGTCGCCACCCACCTCATTCAGCGAGGCAAAACGATTCAGGCTAAAAAATGCCGTGTCCTCCACCCCCTTGGCCATCGCCGGGCCCGTCAATTGCTGAAAGCGCGCGATAAACTCAATCTCCCTTGGCCCACTGGAATTCGAGAGAAACAAGTCACCTAAGAAATTGAATAACTCCCCCGGCAGATCCGGTCGGCCCTCCCGGGCACGACCAATCGTCTGCCTGATAAAATGCCGGTCATTCTCGCTGATGTCATTTTTTGCGTTTCGTATATAAGTCCGATAGACGGGCAAATCCGCAACGATTTCGATAAGGGCATCCCGCCATTGTGCGTCTGAAGAGCTCCGGTTAATCCGGACCAGCATCTCAGCCAGGCGGTTCACCTCCGTGATAAAGAGCGATTGGATAACCAGGCGCTTTTTCGCGCGGACAATGAAAGCCGGATCAACGGTTTCACCGGTGAAATCCGCATAACAATCGGTCAAAACCGTTTCGTTGACCGAATCAATGAACAAACCATTGAGTTGATTCAGAAAATCATAACCAACAGTTCCCTGAACCGGCCAGGTTGCGGGCAAAGGTTCTTTTGGCTGTAATATCTTCTCCACAACGATCCACAAGTCAGGCGCTAGTCCTCGGAGTCGGCGTAAGTACTCCTCCGGGTCACGCAGGCCATCCGGATGGTCCACGCGCAAGCCATCAAGCCAGCCTCTATCGATCCATTTTTTTAAACCTGCGTGTACGTCACTAAAAACCTTCTCGTCCTCGATCCGGAGTGCGGCCAACGTGTTAACGGCAAAAAAGCGGCGGTAATTCAAACACTCATTGGCTTCGCGCCACTCAGCTAGACGATAATTCTGCTTTTTTATCAATGCATCCAGGGCAGCATGGTCAGAGTTGATGGTCTCGATGGAAAAATTTTCCGACCAGGAACCGGGCGCGAGCGGAAAGGCGAATTTAAAATAGCAAAGCACTTTTTCCATGTCTTGTCTCTCAACCTTCAGCTCACCCTTGTCTAAAACCTGTTCGTAGGCATCGCCTAAAACCGGAAGCAAAATCTTTCCATGCAATTGCGGGTCGGATGTTTCCCAATTGACATCGAAATGGCTGGCGAATTTGCTTTGGCGGCCATTTTTCAAAACATCCCACCACCATTTGTTTTCTGCTGTGCCGATGCCCATGTGGTTCGGAACGATGTCGAGCACAAGACCCATCCCATTCTTCTTAAGCGCGGTAACCAATGCTTCCAGGTCTGCTTCCGTGCCGACTTCCGAATTTAAGCAGTCAAAATCACAGACATCATAACCATGAACACTATGGGCGGACGCCTGGAAAAGTGGCGAGGCGTAGATATGCGAGATGCCCAGGTCATGCAAGTAAGGCACTAGTGCCAGCGCATCAACCAGGCGAAAAGATTCGTTGAACTGAAACCGGTATGTGGCCCTGGGCACTCGCATGGCTTAACCGCGGTTTTCCTGGAATCCCAGCTGTTCGCCGATCTTGAGGAATTTATCGACCCACACTTTCGACTTCTCCTCGCCCTTTTTCATCTCGGGAAGCACTTTGGCCGTCAATTGATCGTATACGTTTTGCGCCTTCCACAGATTCACTCCAAACGGTAGTAATGGCAGTAGTGCGGCCGAATTGGAGAAACGTTGAAGCACCTCAAGATCTTCCGGCGCTTTGAAAAGCTCCTCGCTCAGGCGGTCGAAATGTTTTTTTACCGCAAAGGCCAGGTCGTCCTTTTCCAGCGCCGTATTCGTGGCTCTGGCCTGGGCGACCAGGTTCTTGACCTGCTCGGTATCCGGATGTCCATTTTCAAATTGCTTGCGCAAACCGGCGTTAAGGACAAATTCCGCGGCCGGCGCGAGCGCGTTCAGCGGTGGCGCATGGATGTCGTTGAGAAAGCGCGTCAGCGGAGCGTAACGGTCCGCCAGTTGCCGGTAATTGTTATAGATTTCATCCCGGGTAGAGCTGAGTATCTGGTTGAGCACTTTGAATTGTTCGTCCCGGAAAAGATTCTTGAGCGAATAATGCGTTTCACCAAAATGCTTGTCCATGATCCGGATAATCTCGGGAAAATCCGCCCGCTCGAACGCCGTCCGGGCCTCATGTACGAGCGCGTCGTATTGGGCAGGGTCGGCGGAAAGACGCACACCACAATTCAAATTGTGCTCTCCCATGTGCAACACCCCATAGGTGATGACATCCGAGTTCAGCGTCACGGCAAAGGTGACTTTGATGCGCCCGATGGCGAGCCGGGAATTGCCGCTGGTCCAAAGCTGGCGGTCTTCTTGTTTGATACTGTACGAATAGATCCTGGTTTCTTCAGGATACGATTCAAACAACGAGCTGATCGCGTAATGGGCAGCGATATGTTCCCGCGTCATGACGGCCGGCTTGACGAACCGTTCATAAACCACCCGGCCATTCTGGTTTTCGGGAATATTGCTTTTGGCCTTTTCCAATATCTCGAGGAAGTGCGGCTCCAAATTTTCCGCGCCCAGTTCCGTGGCGAGTTGCAGGGCACGTGCCGCATATTGAATGACTTGGACTGTTTCAATCCCCGATATTTCATCGAAGAACCAGCCGCAACTGGTGAACATCAACATTGCGTGCCGTTGTAATTCAAGCAGCCGGAGAGCGGTGACCTGCTCCGCTTCGGTCAATTTACGTGTCGCATTGATAGCAAAATATTCACTGATCTTCTCAGGCGATCGGTCGAGGATAACGGTGATGTAATCGTCACGCGCCAGCCAGGGGTCTTTTAAGAATTCCTTCGCCTTCGCCTCGTAGAACACCGCGAGCTGGTCGCGCAACCAGTCGAGGGCTTCACGTAATGGGGTCCGCCATTTCTGGTTCCAGCCTCCATGACCGCCTGCACAACAGCCGCAATCGCTTTTCCAGCGCTCCACACCATGCGAGCAACTCCATGCACTGTCCTGATGGATCTCCACTTCTTCTGCGGGCGGGTGGTTTTCCAAAAATTCTCCATAAATCGTGAGTTTGGTGTCCTGCTTGGTTTCAATCTGGTGCAGGGCATACGCCAGGGCCATGTCGCCATATTGAAAATGATGCCCGTACGATTCCCCATCAGTGGCGATATGCACGAGCTGGTCATTCTGCCTCCCGGGATTAAAGGCATTCAACAATCGCGCGGCAAACGCTTCACCATTGACCAATAGCTTTTCGAACGCGACCGCCTGGGAAACGGGCGCATCGTAAAAAAACACTACGATCGACCGGCCCTCCGGCAATTTTACCAAATATGGCTTCGAAGGATCGATCTTGGCACCGCCGACATCCTGCCACTCCGAACTCGTTTCCAGACCCCGTATCCGATGGGCTTGATAGGGAGAAAGGATGGTGAATTTGATGCCATGCTGCGCCAGAACATCCAGCGTCTCATTGTTCGCCGCCGTTTCCGAAAGCCACATCCCTTCAGGTTTTCTGTCGAAGCGCGCTTCAAAATCATGGATGCCCCAAAGGACTTGGGTGTGTTTATCACGCGTATTGGCCAGAGGGAGGATCATGTGATTATACACCTGGGCGAGCGCCGACCCGTGACCAGAAAAACGTTCACGACTTTTACGGTCGGCCTCGATAATCGCCTGGTGAATCTCAGGTTGTTTATCCTTCATCCACGACAGAAGTGTCGGACCAAAATTAAAGCTCATGCGCGAATAATTGCTGACGATGCGCTCAATTCGGCCGCTGCCATCGAGCAGGCGGGCGCGCGCATTGGGTGCATAACACTCAAAACAGACCCGCTCATTCCAATCGTGATATGGCGCGGCCGAATCCTGGCGCTCCACCGCCTCCAGCCAGGAATTTTCCCTGGGTGGTTGATAAAAATGACCGTGGATGCAGACAAATTTGTTCATATAGTTTTTTCTTCGCTGACCAATTGCAGGATGCCTTGTATTGGAACCACTACCCAATCCGGCCGGTTGTTCAGTTCGTAGCCCAATTCGTAAATAGCTTTTCGCAAAAGAAAAACTTCCATCATCATCTCCAGGTCAGCACGGGAAGCAGGCAGGAAGCTCGCCGTTCCAGCAGCGTTCAAATAGGACCGATAAAAAATCGCGCTCACCCAACGCGACCAAAAACGCCCCCACTCTAGCATGAGCTCGGATTGTCCGCCGGGCAAAGTGCCTCGTTGCGCCAGTTTTAAAAGGGCGGTGTAGGCCGCATAATGAAACGAGCGGATCATGCCCGCGACATCCTGCAGTGGAGAGCGCTTAAGCCGGCGTTCACTGATGGAAATGGCTGGCTCCCCCTCAAAATCAATGATGTAGAACTCCTTGCCGGTATAGAGCACCTGGCCTAGATGATAATCTCCGTGCTGGCGGATACGTACCGCTTCCAAAGGCCGCTCATAGATCTGGCGGAATTTTTTCAGGATGGCTGGTTCGAGCGCGAGTACCTGTTGTGCCTGTGCCTGGACTTCCGGGGGGAAATTCTTCATCTGGCGGCTCAGCAATTGAAGATTCTGCCGGGTCAAATTGCGCATGGACTGGAACATTCCGCGTTGCGCATGCGGGGTGAATGGCTCAGGAATGAAATTGCGATTCTCAGTTTCTGACGCAAGCGCCAAATGCATCGCCGCCGTACGTTCGCCGAGCAACCGCACGCTTTCAGTAAATGTGTCCAATAAAGCTTTGGCCGGTTCCGGCAACTCAGTGCTGACAAGTTTCGCCGGATTGGCATCTGGCATCTGAGGGTTCTTCTCCGGATGCATCGTCTGCACGCGTTCGTAGAATTTCCCAAGGACATCGAGCGTATATTCCCATGCGTCTTTTGCTTTGGGCACAAACGCCATCAAGACAGCAACGGTGCGTGGTTCTTCTTTCCCGCTGCGATACTCCAGGGCCCCGGCCAATGCTGGCATATAAGGAAATCGTTGCGCCATCAACGCCCGCTGGGTTTCCAGGTCCGGATTGATCCCGAAATCCAAACGCCGGAAAAATTTCAAGATCAGCTTATCGCCAAAAATAACAGATGAATTGCTTTGTTCTGCTTTGGCGATAGACGGCTCCAATAGATTGGCGTCACCCCCAACCAGCGATTCAAATGATGATGTATGCGTTGCGTCCAACTGGCCGGTTTTGCCTTCAATACTCTTTTGGGCCGACAACAATTCAAGCATCGCCCGGCAAAAGTCCCGGCTGACAATCGCATCGTAAAGCAATCCGATCTGGTTCGGTTGGGCGAAATTAATCTGCGCGATTATGAATGCCGGATCGCCAAAAAACGTCTCCGGGGGCTTTTCCAGCACGCAGGCCAGCGGCAAAACATAGATTTCGGGATCCGCCTGGACGTAATCGACCTGAAGAAAGACGAGCAGCGCTTTATCGAGGCCGACTGGCAGGCGCACCACTTCCTGGATATGCACGCCCTTGATTTTGCGCGCCTTGCCACCGAACCATCGGCGCGTCGGCAGCCAGTTTTGCAGAACGCGTTCAAATTGGATCTGATGCCGCTCATCGAAGATCTCCTCCCAGTCTTCCATCACGTCCATGGTGGCGCGGGTCGCAGGGTCAGCCAGCGCGCCTTTTGTTTCTGGGGGACTTTTTTTCTCCAGGGTGAACCAAAAAAATGAATGTGGTCCAAGCGTTAGGAAATATGGCTTGTCAGCGATGAGTGGAAATTCCTCCCGGCCGAACAATTCAACTGGAACAAGCGATTGAAACGAGGCGAGGTCTAATTCGACCGGTTGGACAAAACGCGACAGATTGGCGACCACCAGGATGATCTCATCACCGTAACGGCGAATGCAGGCAAAGATTTTTCGGTTTTCGGGGTGGAGAAATTCAATTGACCCCCGGCCGAAGGCGTTCTGCCGCTTATAAAGCGAAATGATGCGTCGCATCCACCACAACAGGGAATGGCTGTTCCGCTGCTGCACTTCAACATTCACAGCCTCGTAATGGTTTTCCGGGTCCAGGTTGATCGGCAAAAAAAGGCTTTGCGGGTTCGCGCGTGAAAAACCGGCGTTTTTATCAGCGCTCCACTGCATGGGCGTCCTGACACCGTTGCGATCGCCCAAATAAACGTTATCCCCCATGCCGATCTCGTCGCCGTAATAGATGACCGGCGTGCCCGGCAACGAAAGCAGTAGGGCGGTTAGCAGTTCAATTCTCCGGCGGTCGTTGCCGACCAGTGGGGCGAGGCGGCGGCGGATGCCTAGGTTCAATCGCGCCTGGTTCACGTGCGCATACATCCGGTACATGTAATCGCGCTCCTCATCCGTCACCATTTCCAGCGTGAGTTCGTCGTGATTGCGAAGGAACAATGCCCATTGTGCGGTTTCCGGGATGGGCGGTGTTTGCTGCAATATGTCTACGATGGGAACACGATCTTCCATTCGTAATGACATGAACAAACGTGGCATCAGCGGGAAATGAAAGGCCATGTGACATTCGTCACCTTTGCCGGTACCAAAATACTGCACGGCGTCATCCGGCCATTGGTTTGCCTCGGCGAGCAACATACGATCGCCATATTTTTCATCCACATGCTTGCGAAGCTTTTTCAGAAACTCATGCGTTTCCGGCAGGTTCTCGCAGCTCGTTCCCTCGCGTTCGTATAGATAGGGCACGGCATCAAGCCGGACACCGTCCACTCCCAGGTCGAACCAGAAATCGAGGACCTTGATCATTTCGTCGTGGATAGCTGGGTTATCGAAATTCAGATCCGGCTGGTGGGAGAAAAATCTATGCCAGTAGAAAGCCTTGGCCATTGGGTCCCACGTCCAATTGGAAGCTTCAGTATCTTTAAAAATGATGCGCGTGCCCCGGTATTTGTCCGGCGAATCACTCCAGACGTAATAATCGCGAAACTTGCTGTTGGCTGGCGAACGACGCGCACGTTGGAACCAGGGATGCTCGTCTGAGGTATGGTTCAGTACCAGTTCCGTGATGACGCGCAACCCGCGGAGATGGGCCTCGCGGAGGAAGGTTTTGAAGTCCGCGAGCGTCCCGTACATGGGATGGACGTTGTAATAATCAGCAATGTCATAACCGTCATCTTTAAGCGGCGACGGATAAAATGGCAAAAGCCAGATCGCCGTGATGCCCAGGTCACGCAAATAATCGAGACGCGAGGTAAGGCCACGAAAATCGCCCGTACCATCGCCGTCGCTGTCTTGAAAAGCACGGACATGCAATTCATAGATAAGCCCGCTTTTGTACCACATGGGGATCCGCTCCGGTGCCCCGGCATTCTTTTTCTCGGCAGGCTTGGTCAGGATATCCGTTTCAGTGCTCATGATTTACACGAAATAATCAAAATCGTTTTCCGTACGAACGTAATGTCGCAGACGAAAGATGTGCGCCGACGATGAAGCAGGATCTAATTGGACGTAGTTCCGTGGGCCGCGCCAGAGATAACGCACCTCCGTCAGCAGATCATGCATTTGATACGTTTTTTTTGGATCGAGACCAAAATCTTCCAGCGGCAACTCCAGCCAACCACTATGGCGGTAATGCGGGCTTAGATTCACGATGATCAGGACCGCATCGCCCCCACCTTCCACAGACTTTGTGTAGGCGATTAATTCAGGATTATCCGTGTCGTGAAATTTGAGGTACTTGTCCGTCTGCAAGGCGGCATTTTCACGACGTATCCGGTTCACGCGGGTTATCAACCCTTCGAGACTATTTGGCGCAGCAAGGTCCCAATGCTTGATCTCATACTTTTCAGAATCCAGATATTCCTCACTGCCGGCTTCGCGCGAAGCATTTTCGCATAATTCGAACGCCGGGCCGTAGACGCCGTAGTTTGCGCCTAACGTCGCTGCGAGAATAAGCCGGATGGCAAAACCGGTACGCCCACCAGTCTGCAGAAATTGTGTGAGAATATCCGGCGTGTTCGGCCAGAGATTGGGGCGGAAAAAATCCACGACCGGCGGCTGGGTGATCTCGGTGAAATACTTTTCCAATTCCTCCCGGGAATTGCGCCACGGAAAATAATTGTAGCTCTGTGTGAAACCGAGTTTCGCGAGGCGGTACATCGGTTTGGGTCGCGTAAAAGCTTCGGCGAGGAAAATCATTTCCGGGTATTCCGCCTTCAAGCCGCCGATGCACCATTCCCAGAACGGGAATGTTTTTGTGTGCGGGTTGTCTACGCGAAAAATCCTGACCCCCTGCCCGGCCCAAAACTCGAAAATACTTTTTAGCTCCGTCCAAAGATTTTGCCAGTCTTCACACTCGAAATCGAAAGGCACGATATCCTCATATTTTTTGGGCGGATTTTCGGCGTATTGGATGGAACCATCCGCCCGATATCGGAACCATTCAGGGTGTTCCTTGATGTAGGGGTGGTCCGGGGCACATTGAAAAGCGATGTCCAGAGCAATTTCGATATTGGCTTGGCGCGCCGTTTCGACCAGCCGGCGAAAATCTTCAAACGTACCGAGTTCGGGATGGATGGATTTGTGTCCGCCTTCGCTGGAACCGATGGCCCATGGGCTGCCGGGTTCTCCGGGTTCGGCGGCGAGACGGTTGTTTTTACCTTTACGAAACGAGCTTCCCACCGGATGGATTGGTGGCAGATACAAAACATCGAATCCCATGCGCGCGATGCGCGGTAGCTGCGCTTCGCAATCCCGGAAGGTTCCGTGCTTTCCAGGCTCAGCAGAAAAGGAGCGTGGAAACAGTTCATACCATGCGCCAAACTGAGCCCGTTCGGAGTCTACGACGACGCGCAATTCCCACGGGCAAACGGTCGAAAAGTGGCGATCCGGATACCGGGAAACCATTTCAGAAAGGCGAGCATCAAAGGCGCGGCCACCGGCAGCATTTCCTGTCTTTAGTTCGCGGGCCCAGGCCAAAATATTTTCCGCATCACTACCGGCTGCACGCTGACTGGCCTCCTCAACGATTATTGCGCCTGCCTGCATTTCCAGGGTGACATCCAGGCCTGCCTTGATTTTTTTCCGCAATGCTTCCTGCCAGGATTTGAAATGATCCACCCAGCCTTCGACGGTATAAAAATAATCGGTGGTTTCTGTCACAGTAAACTCCCCCTGCCATCGATCATTAACCAGAACTCGCATGGGCACCTCAGTCCATGCCTTTGCTTTTCCCGGTCGATACTTTAGAACGGCCGAAAGTGAATCATGACCGTCAGCAAATATGTCTGCAGTCACGATTACCCGTTCCCCCCTCGTCCGCTTGATTGCGAAACGTCCCGAATCCAGCATCGGCGTGACATTTTCAATCACTACGCGGCAGCGTCCGTTTTCTGGCGATAAAAACGGCCTCACGAAACTGTGTTTTTCCTCAAGTACAGATTCGACCACCTTGAAATCTATTCAGCTAACTATATGCCAAATGAAGAAGTGAGAGTTTCCCGCCTATACAATTGCATTAAGCAAAAAGGCGAATATCTAAAATTGTAATCTGCACGCTAAAAGGACTTGAATCATGCGATTTGCCAAGGAGGCCTAGGCAGCTATGTGCCCAGCTCTGGAATTAGGAAAGCTACCGCGGAAAGTATCGGGAAGATAATTTAGCGAGTCAGATAATCGGTCAAATTCGGACGAGAATAGGAATACCACACAGGTCAGCGACCTCCAGCCAACAATTGTCGGTTGCTTGCAGCTCTTCTACGGCATCCCGCATTGCCTCTAAAAACTCACCGACCCGTTTCTTTTCAGAGTGCCCTGCTTTTGTATCCTGCCACTTCGATCAAAGAGCACGACGTTGAGTTTTTTGAAAATATCTCCCCCAGCGTAAGCACCTTCCTGATGCCAGCGCAATTGTCGCGCCGTGTTGTCCCAGGTAAATGTGGTCTTCCGCATGGCGCCGTTCATGTAATCCTTCGTCGCACCGTCATCTTCCACCAGCGTGAATTCCGCATCCTTGCCCGGATAGACCTGCACCTCCAACGGTCCGCCCGGCAAATCAGCCGTGCTTTGCACCACCGGCCCAAGCGGCAGGATCGTCCCTGCCGGAACATAAACCGGTATCTCATCCAAAGCCGCCGTCACATCAATCGTCTGGTTGCCCGCGATGATTTGGTTCGTGCCGAAGACATACCAATCGCCAGCCGGAAAATAGACGGACCGCGTCTCGCCTTCCTGCATGACCGGCGCGGCCAGTAACGAACTGCCCATCATCCATTCGTCCGATCGATCGGCCACCTTCGCATCCCCGGGAAATTCCATTACCAGCGGTCGCATTAACGGAACACCCGTGCTGAATGTTTCATGCGCGAGACTGTAATAAAATGGGATCAACCGATAGCGCAACTCGACCGCCTTGCGGATGGCGTTCAGCGCATTCGTTCCATACAGCCACGGGAAACGGGGTGTCGCTTTGATCTCCGAATGCGAGCGCATCACCGGAAAAAACACACCCGCCTCCATCCAGCGGGACAAAAGTTCCGGCGATGGTTCTTTAAAAAAACCGCCGATGTCACAGGTTCCGTACGGCATTCCGGCCATACTCCAGTTCAACAAACTCGTCGGCGTATCCCTCAGTACTTGCCAGGTCCCGTTGATATCCCCGCTCCAAACCGCTGCACCAAAGCGTTGCAGCCCCGGCGAAAAAGCGCGGTTCAACGTCCACAAACGCGCGTGTGGATTGAACCGGGCTAGGCCGTCCGATTCCGCGAGGTTCCAATAATAATAAGTCGTGAACGATCCCTCCCCTTCATCATCCCACCAACCGGCGACCCCGGCGCGAAGCAGGTCGGCGGACTGTGCGATATACCATTCGCGAAACCCGGGGTTTTTAAAATTCACATCACGCAGATGATATTTTTCCCCGGCGGAAACCATGTCCCAATGATTTGAGTGCATCATCGCCAGCGAAGCCGTGTTGCCCAGCCGCGGTTTGCGGATGCCGACAAATTGTACGCCTTGTTTTTTGTAATCCGCCACTTGCTTCGCCGGAGTCGGAAACAGATGCGGGTTCCAATAAAAATCCGTAAAATTCGTCAGGCCGTCGTTCTGCAATTCATAATCCGGCTTGAGCGTGTACCACTCAAAATCGAAGATGAAGGCATCTACCGGCACCTTCAATTGCCGGAACTGGTGCAATGTATCTTCGATGTACGCCGGGTCTTTCCATCCCCACCGGCTCTGGAGATAACCAAAGGCCCAGCGCGGTGGGACCGGAGCAAAACCGGTCAATCGCGCATAAGCCCGCGCCGCATCCTCCAGCGTCGCCGCCGGCATCAAATACAGGTCCGCCGTGTCGCCGGGGAACATCCATCTCACATAGTCGCCGCTGGTCCCCGCCAGCCAGAACGCCGGTCGATTGTCATCCGTCGCCACGGCTAGAACTGCGTAGCCCGCTTCCGACCAATAATACGGTATTACCGACTTTCCATTGGATACTTTGGTGGTCGCCTTGGTTTGTTGCAACGTGTCGGTGCCATTCCCACAACCATAAACCTTGATCTCTGTGTTCGTATTCCAACCAAGGTCGACTTCTACGGTTTTTCCGGAATCAATCGATTCACCGATTCCATGCGGCGGAATCACCACCTCCCCTTGAGCATTTTTCATCATCCACTCGCCGCTCTGGGGATTCATCAACAGCTCACCGCCCGATGACTTGATTCCCACCATCCCTGCCTCATTGATTTTTTGCCACGGTGTCGAGGTATTGAAATTGATGTTCGCCAGAAATGTGGTCGGCACAGGTTCTGGCGTGTGGTTTGCCACACTCAATCGAAACGCGCCCTGTTCCGTCGCCGCTAATTCCACTTGCGCCCGAATGAATTTTATCAGAAGTCCGCGCGAGGTTGTTTCTACATTGTCCTGCGCCAGGGCCGGAATCCGGGCCATCAGGGACAAAATCAAAACATGCAGGATAAAACGCATACGAGAGGTCATGGCTTATTGAACCATCGCCCGGACGGCACTGAAAGCGTGAAAGGCGCAAAGCACCCCCACAAAAACCTGTGGCTGATGTCCGCTCCGGCCCGCTTGGCTCACTGGCGCAAACGGAAAAACCGTTGCGGCGAGTTCGTGAGCCGGTTCGTATAAAGACTACTGGCGCCAACCAGGTCGGTATAAGTGCCGCTGAGGTTCGTCGAGGTCTGCAATGTATAGCCGTTGTTCCACTGCAAAACGGCATTCGCGGGAGCATGAACTATGTTCAAAACCGGTCCGATGACCTTGAGATTAGAAACGTCATTGGTATTCATCCACGGCCGTGCATCGGCAACGCTCGCACTGGTGTAACAATTGGTGAACGTCACGTTGATCGCGTGCCGGATGTAATATCCATACGCCGGCAGGTTTCCCCAAATCGTGTTCTCCGGATATTGTCCGGCGTATTCTGCCGGCGTCGCCGGAACTGAACCCACTCCGCCGGCAAACGCGATGCTCACATTATCGAACAGGATATTTTTCACGTTATACGTGATGCCGTTGGTCAGGCATCCCACAATCGGACAACCTCGTGTGTCCGTCATGCCGCTGCCGGTGATGTCTCGAAAGGTGATCCCATCGATACTACCAACCCCCGCGCTACTGCGACTGCCCAAGACGATGAAAATGCCATTCTGGCAGGATGAAAAATTGATCCGTTGAAACGTCACATCGCTGATGCTGCCGCCATCCACCGATTCCACCGCCATCGCCGAGTGCGCCGTGTTCAACACCGTGCAATCCTGGAACGTGATGTGAGTGAAAACGCCTTTACTGGCCGTTCCAAATTTTAAACCGTTCGATTGCGATTTGGTGATGGTGCAATTCTTCACCAGCAGATCATTGATGCCGCGCGCGTTGCCGCTCTTGAGACAGATCGAGTCATCCCCTGAATCAATCGTGCAGTTCTCGATAACGACATGCCAGCAATCCACCACGTCGCAGCCGTCCCGGTTCCCATTCAACCCATCGTCATTGATCGATACGTTGCTGATCGTCAAATAATCCGACTGCATGTTGACCATCGTCCACATCGATGCGTCTACTATGCTGATATTCTCGATGTTGACCTGTTGGCAGAGAGCGGTCCAGATCGCTATCGGCCGCGTAGCTTCCACTCCTGATCTGAAATTAGCCCGACCATTTCCGTTCACCGTGCCACCGCCAGTGATGGTCACATTGGTGCAGCTTTCCGCATAAACAAGGGCTTTTTGACAATTGTGCGACTGGCTGTTGCTCAGCGCAGGGGTCAACGTCGGATAATCAGCCACCGACCCGCTGCCCAACAGCGTGGCCGTCGGGTCGATATACAGCGTCATAGCACTTTTCAAATAAATCGTCCCCGAAAGGTAAGTGCCTCCATGCAGCCAGACATATCCCCCCGCCGGGCAGGCATTAATCGCCGATTGGATCGCTGCGGTATCCATAGTTGCCCCATCGCCCGCCGCGCCAAAATTATTCACGTCCCGCCAAAGCGAATTCGTCGTGATCGTATTAAAACCGAAGATATTCGTCACTCGGTTGCCGCTCCCGTCTGCTGCAATGATTGCGGCGCCATATTGGACGTTCGTCGCAAGTGGCGTGGTATTCGTCACCCACAACTGTCCGGTTGTTCCATTGGTGTTAAAGCTCAGGACTTGCGGCGCTCCATTCAACACCAGGGACACATTTGCGCCGGAAAGATTTTGACCCAATGAATTCACCTCAAAAGAAATATTCGTGTGCGGATCAACAAAGGCCGATCCGTCCGCTGGTTGGATATTGAAGATCACCGGGGCGACTGAGGCAGCCGACACGATTTGCATGCGGTTGAAATTTTGGTCACCATCCTGGCATTGCAGGTCATAGAGCGAGATGCTGTCAATCGTTCCCAAACCGCTTAATGGCTGTCCGTCGGCTATATAAAGTGTCGCGTTGTTGGTCGGATTGCGCACCACAAACCGATAACTGTCATTTGGCTCCAAGGTGAACTCACAATTAAACCCCGCGCTTGCGAGCGGAATTCCCGTCGGGTTGATCCCGTTGCCATCGCGGATCAAAAAACTGCTGCCACCTCCGGGATAATAAAAGGCAAAACGCGCGCCGGTGTCATAATCCAGGTAACTCGTCGTCACCATCCCATTCCGCAGGCTAAAGCCGCCCCGGTTATTGGCCGTGCCGCCTGCCGCCACGCCCTTGCATTGCCACTGGATTTCGAAAACCTGGTTGGTCGTCAGGGAACTGAATCCGCGCAAGGCAACCGCCTTATTGGTGCCATTGTAAAGCGGCGTCTGGGCATTCCAATTGCCGTTCGCATACATGCCCCAGGAACTATTATTGGTCGTGGCTATCCTGCTGCCATTGCCGTTGTAAAAACCGGCATAAACCTGATGCGTATTATCGCGCACTGTTTGCAACAGTATCCACGGTGTGCTCCAGCCAAACCCCGTATTCATTCCATTCGTCCAGCTTTGAGAAGATGTCCCCACACCATTGCCGGCATCGTCGCAGGCAATGACCTGCGCCTCGACCGGACGTGCCATTGCCAGTGACAAAACCAAGGCAGATAAGAACTGTGTAATAAATAATTTCATTTAGGGAGCGATCTGAATTTTAAAGTAAACGCCCGAACCCACGGAAAGAGGGACGACGATGGAATTGGAAACTGGCGTGGGCGGCTGGTTGGTGTAGATCGGTATCCACCCCCCACTCACGTTCGTGCTCTGTTGGATGAGCTGCCGGGCCGTTTGGCCTCCGCGCCAACTCAAAGTGATGTTGGTGCCTGTCAGTTGAACCCCGGTGAATTGCAAAACTGAACTCGCGAGGTTCGGGTCGGTGCCCGCCGCCTGCTCCTGGAGGTTGTTGGCGCCGTCCCCATCGTTGTCCGCTGTCGGCGACGCGCTGAGCGGGTCGCCAAAATGCGCTTGTTCCCATCCATTCAGCAGGCCGTCGCCATCGGAATCGAGATTTGGCAAAGCCTGGCGGGAAAGGATTTGCACACTGTAACGCCCGAGGGTGATCTGCCCATTACCGCCGGATACCGGCACAAATCCGTTGCCTTTGTTTTCAAAGTCGGAGCCATATATGGGCCAGTCTGAGTTAAGGTTTACATACCACGTCCCATCGGCGGGAAATCCGCTTACCGGATAATTCGTCAGCGCCTTGTTGGAAAAATTCATCACCACCATCACCTGATCGTTCGGTCCCGCGCCCCAACGATGGTAAGCGAGCACTTTGGCCGTATCATCCACCACGTGCGAAGTGATGTTGGGACCGGTCAGCCCCAGGCTGACACCGTCAAGGTTTCGCCGCAAACGGATCAGGTCGTGATAATAGTTCACGACATTTGATTGGGTGGTCTGGTTGCCCCAGTTGAGCGGCTTGTTATCCGCGAACTGGTTGGTGATGAGCATTTCCTGCCCCATAAATATCATCGGGGTTCCCGGCGTGGTCATCACCACGGCGGCGGCCAGCATGGAGCGTTTGCGGGCAAAGAATCCGGTCGCGGCGGATGACTGGATACGTACCGGCAGCCGTTGCGCACCCGTACCATTCAGGTCGCCCGTCAGGTCATGAGTTTCATCATAAAGAACACGGGAGAAGCCGGACCCGTTCATCGCGGAGAACAAACCAGCCATGTCGCGTGAACTGTCCGTGCTCTTGACCATCTCGCCGATCAATTTGTCGCCAAAACTGACATCCCATTCCCCGTCAAAATTCATCCCGGACGATTGGTCCTCCGCAATGCTGATGGCGCCCGGATGCTCTGTATGGATGGTCGTGCCGTTGATGTATTGGAGCAGCGTGTCCGCTTCCGGTATCTCTACGTGGCCGGGATCGTAAAATCTGATCGCCCCCACCGCGTCCCAACGAAATCCATCCACGTGGCATTCGTCCAGCCACATACGGATACTGTCGATGATGTAAGACCTCACTCCTTCCGTGGCATAATTTGGACGCGGGCCCCACGGCGTGTCCTTGATGTTCGCCGCTGTATAAAAATAGATGCCCGGCCCGACACCGGCGTCAAAAGTCCACAGATCGAGGTCGCCCGATCCCCAATGGTTGTGGACCACATCAAGCAATACGCGGATACCACGTTGGTGCGCCGCCTTGACAAAAGCTTTTAACCCATCAGGTCCGCCGTAACCGGTATTCTCCACCGCGTCAGGGTCGCTGGGATTATAGCCCCAACTATAATCACCGGGAAATTCCGCGATGGGCATCAGTTCAACCGCATTGACACCAAGTCCAGCCAGATAATCGAGCTTCGTCATCGCGTCGGTAAATTTTCCCGGCCCGCCAGTCACCAGCGTCGGGTCATAAAATGCGCCCACGTGCAGTTCATAGATCACCAGATTGGAATTGGTCACGCTCAAACGCGTATCACCTCCCCAATTGAACGCGGCAGGATCATAAACAATCGAGTTATCGGTTGAGTTGACCACCAGGCGGCTGCGCGGATCCATTTTCCAAAGTGAGCCGTTGAGATAATATTTATATTGATCGCCCGCGCGCGCATTGGTGTCGTCGATCGACCATAGCCCCGTGCTGGAACTTTCCTTCACTAAAAAATTGGAAGTGTTATTAAAGCCGCCCACATTAAACGTGCCACGCACCGCAACATTCGTCGCATCCGGCGCCCAAATTCGAAAAGTTACGCCCGTCCCGGATCCATCCGAATAGGGTATCGAGCCCATGCCGGGCCGGCTGGATTGCGCGTGAGCCGTCGTTAATAAAATGCTGCCCGTCAACACGGTCAAACCAAGACGATGGAGTAGTTTCATATGGACCTTAAATGCTCGCGCGCAGGCTGTCTCCGTGACGATTAAGAATAATTTTGATGGATGTGATTTCATGGGTCGATGACGACACGGTAAAATAGTTGACCAACGCTATTCGACGGCATGTCCACAATCTTAAATGGCACAACCACCGGACTGGTCGTCAATATTCCGACCCAGTTGTTTAGGTTAGTCGAAGTCTGAACGGTATAGTTTGCACTGGCATCACCGTTCACCGACATGCTCCACACGCCCTTGGTCAGGCCGGCCGAAGTCAGCAATGGGCGCGCGTAATTGGTGACGAATATGCTGACGCCATTCGTCGCGTTGAGGCCACCAAACTGTCCAACGGTGTGCGTCGCCAATCGCGAAATTTCCCCACTGCTCAGCGCGTTGGTGAAGATAACCAGGTCATCGAGATACCCGTTAAACCAACGGTTGACGTTCAAGTTGGTGTTGTTGTGACCCCCAAAAACCACCGGATATTGCTGCTGTAACGACCAGTTCACGTTCGTTACCGCGAATGGCACACCATCAAGATATGCGCGGAGAATCCCGGCATTCGTATTGGTCCGTTGAAACACGAGCGCCGCATGATGCCATTGGCCGATATTCGCCGTGGCGGCTGAGGAAAGGTTCACATCCAGCACATTGTTCGTGTTGTAGTGCTGGACCGCGAGCGTGGAACTGCCGCCCACACAATAGAATTGCAGTTCATCGCCGTTCCCGCCAAAACCGTCGCCCGCGCCCAGATAAAAAATAAAATCCTGGTCCGCCGTTGCTGTGCGCTCAAACCAACCGGCAAAGGTCCAGTCGGCATCGCTGAAATTAAATTCCGCCGGGTCGCTGACAAAACGCGAGAGCCGCGCCGCGCCGCTGGAGCCGGATGGGGTCAATTGCAACGAGCCCAAGCCGTAATTCGGAAACGGTGTGTTCGTTGAAAAGCCAAACGCCCCTGCGCCAACTGCGAGCAGCTTGCCGTCCCTGAGATGACCGGAATTGTCAGTGACAAAGCCGTCGCCAGTGTCATCAGGCGGTTCAAAACTGTAATGCAAAAACTCACGCGGGTCCTCGCCGTTGTCCTCCACCGCATAGACGTAACTGGCCGCGCCCACATAATTTGCCAACGGCGTGAAACGCGCGGTGTGGTTATTCGCCAGCAACGTTACCGTGCCATTGCTTGCGCCACTCACGGAAAAAAGACATTGCGTTGAGACCGTCTGCAGGTCGCTCGCAAGGGAGACGAGATCGGTATCTGAAAAAGTGTTCCGCAAAATGGTCGCGTTGCCGGCGGTAGCCATCGGTGCCGTATTGGCGGATGGAGCGGTGGCCGCAGCTTCCGCATAAGTGTCAGCAACGATCACCTGGTCGAAGAACATCGAATGACCATTGTTGGCGTCCGGCTGATACATCCCATTTTTGATATCCAAGCCATCCAACGCACCAGCGACCTGACTGGGGTCATAACCGATATTCGTGGTGCAATCCACGTACTGCGTGCCGTTGATCCACAGTTTGATGTTTCCAGTATTGTTGGTGTAACGCGGCGCGATATAGATCACCGCCGTGTACCAGGTATCCGCCTGGATCATGTTGGTGCTCCACAGTTTGATATCGGAGACGGCGGAATCCGGGCCCGTGGCCATGTTGCGGATGTAGAGCCCTACCGTAAATGGAGCTGAAGTGTCCGTTGTTAATTTCAGGCTCGCCGGCGGTCCCCACGGCGAACCCTGCCAACCCTGCCAAAACAGATCTGAGCTGTTGAACGCTGCCGCCGGTGACGCGAGCCTGAACGCAAATCCGCAATACCGCGCATTATCAAAATGCAAACCGTCCGCATCGGTGGCGTGCGAGATGACATATTCAAATCGTTCCTTGTTCCCTGAATTGTCCATGGGCACCTGGATTTGGATCGAATGACTGCCCGCAAAATGCTGCGTGGAGATCAGCGGTTGAAATGGCGTGCCGCTTTCAACGGTCGCAAATGTGTTCCCATTTTCGTAGGCGGACCAATCAGGATTTATCGTCGTGTAATCGCCCGTCAACATCTTGAAGACCGTCGCGCGCGCCTGGCCCACGGCCAGAAAGGCCATGATCAGGGTCAATACAAATGCACGGGTCATCATCATACAAATTAGTTCTCCACCCACTTTACCATCAGTTGACCATCGTCATTGGCCGGTGGCAGGGTGATTTGCACGAGCCCTTTTTGGGGATTGATGGACTCAATTTTTTTCCCATTGAAAAAGGCCGCATAGTTCCCGGCGGGGTTGAGGCAAACCAGGACACTGCGCAGATGTGGCGCTGTGGCCTTGTCAAAAGCGAATTCAGCTTCGTAGCCCGTATTCTGCGCGGCAAACGATTGCTTTTTGATCAGCACCTCAAAGCCGGTCGTGACCGTGCCCGGCTTGAAATAAGCCGGGAACCACAACAGTATCGGCGATGATAACGCCGAAAACTGATGCCAGCCCGCGCCGCGTCCGTTCGCGGCCAAGAAATGTTCGAACGTGAAATACGACTCATCGGTTTCATTTTTCCAGACATCCAGCGCCTTCTCCGCGATCTTCCACGCCAGGTCAGGCCGACCCAGGTCAAACATCGTTTTCCACATGAACCATTGGTGCGGCATCCAGACGGCCCCGTTCCAATAGCCGTCATTGCGGAAGTAGGGCGCGGACTGGTCCACCACACAAATGCCCGAGGGCGTCCACATATTCGTGGGAGAGAAAATTTTATTCAGCAGGATGTCCTGCTGCCCGGGCGTGCAGATACCTGAGAGTAACGGATACGCGCCATCCAGCCCCATATTGTAATTCTGGCCGCTGGCGTCCTTGAAATAGCCGGTTGGATTCCCGGATTCATCATGGACCACATAACTGAAATAACCGCTTCGGCTGTCCCATGAGTCGTTTTGCAACGCATCAGAAAAAGTTTTGATGTCCGCGTCGTACATCTTCACATCATCCGGCTGGGAAAGTGATTCAGCGACCATTCGCAGAATTTTGGCCACGCGAATGCATTGGGCGGTGATGACGACCGGCGCAACCGACTTTTCCAGATGTTGGTCATGGACCGCCTTTTGCGCGGGGTAATCATCCCATCCACCCGAGTTGTAAAAGTAATCCCAGCTTTTCAACAGATTGGAATGTAGCGTCCGCGTGGTGGAACCGGCGGCTTCACCCCCGAGAAACTTGTAATACTGTTTCAGTCGCGGATAAAAATACTCCCGCAATTCCGGCGATTGAGTTTTGTTCAGCATCGCAAGAAACGCATACATCTGCGTCGGCACCGGCGACCCATGATGGATGAAAGCCGATTGGCTTCCTACGGGCGTCGTATAGGCATTCAGGCATTGCACCGCCAAATCATCATTAATTTGGTCCAATCCTAGTGCGATGAAGCCGCTATCCCAGGTATAAAGACTGTTCCACCATTTGCCCGGCGCAAAATGACGGATATAACTGCCTTGGGTGTATATCGGATAGACGATATTGGCCAGCGTTGTAGCCCGAAGCATTTTTTGGCTGAATACATACTTTTCTCCTCCAGACAAAATGCCGGCGAAAGGCTCATCTGCTGGAATCTCTTTAGACACAAACGCCGCCGGAGCGGTTGAAAATGAAGCGAGGTTCTTTCTCACCTCATCCAGCGTCCCGTTGCAAATAACGGCATAAACAGTCCGATCACTGTTCGGCGCTATCTGGATCGGGCGCAAAAAGGCATCGGCATAGTGTCCCAGGCTATTGCCGGTGAATTTTTTGGCGACGTGTTCCTGCAAATTCTTTCGGAAATAAATATCCAGCTCGTCGTTGAGAAATTCCCGGACGACCGACGGAGAAAAATCCCAGGCGATCCCATAATAATTTTCCACGTCGGCATATTTCAGGATCAAACTTTTGTCGTCGCTCTGCTTCATTTCCGGCGTGAAGTTTTTTTCCACCGGCAGGAACGTGATATTCGTTGAACTCTCCTGCGGACCCATAAAAAAACCATTGAGTTCGATTTCGCTTCCGCCTTCCGATTCCAGGGTCAACCCGCCATTACTGCGACCGGTCGAAATGGGAACCCGCATCATTTCAAACTTACCCGTTCCTGCGAATTTTACCTCCTGACCGTTTATCTTGAATGCGACCTGCGCCTTTTCCTTCAGCCGGTAGCGAATAGATATCGCCTCGTCGCTCCTGGCCGGTCCAGCGGGCAAAGCGTAGCTCACTTTATCACCGCGCTCTTTTCCAAAACCTTTGGCCAGCGCACTGCCGTCCAGATAATCGCCGTTGCGCGCTTCGCCACGCAACCATCCGTCATACACCAGGTTGTCGCTCGGATGCGGTTTCGCGAATGTCAATTGCTGATAATCCACCGCATTGATCCACTTCGTATCGACCGGGACATGGGCTTTCAACGACGGAAAAATTTCCGGGTAACTCAAGGATGCCATCAGGTTCAAAACCAGGTTCTGCGGCAGCGTTGAATTATTCACACATTGCATGGCCACCAATACGGTATTGGAAGCAATTGTCGAATAAGTCACATCCACGAAAATCTCGTCCTTCCATTCCAACTCATACCGATACGTCACGCGCTTTATATCGGCGTTGACCTCCCACGGGTAGTAACCCGATTGAAACAGAACATTTGGGATCAGCACCCCGCCGCGATAAAATCCCGGTAGCACCGAAACGTCGAACCGCAAGCCGCGTTGCATGTCCGGGATATGCGAGATGCCCGCGTAGTTTTTTGAGTACGGACCCCAGGCCGGCAGATGGATGTCATGGGTATTCGCCAATGAATTGAGATCCAGGTCTATCGGCTGGCCACGGGCCGCGATGCCTGCGAAAACAACCAGCAAGGCCGATAGCCAACAGCGTTTAAACATGGATATCTCTTCCGCGCACAGTGAGTTCCCTTAGTATCGCGCGAATCCGACGATTGGGCGAGCCCCCAAAAACTGGGGTGTTCCATCTCAGCGCGCCAAAACACGGTAGAATCGGGCTCCATTAGTGCCGCCATTAGTGTCCCCGAGACCCAATGTTCCCCCCGTGCCCGGCAGGGCCGAGCCGATTCCGCCCCAGATCGAAGCGGGGTTCAACGTATCCCGCCGCTGAAGTTGATAACTCCAATTGGTCAGGGTCGGGAGACTTAGCAGGACGTTGGTCGTGGTGACAGAAATCCGGGAGATGCTGAAGATGGGCGGCGTTGGGAACGAAGCTGGATTCAATGGATCGGTTCCCGCCAAAAACTCAGTCAGATTCGAGACACCATCGCCATCCGCGTCATCGCTTCCGCGGGAATTGTCAATGGCCTGCCCCAGTGCGTGGCCAAAAAAAACCAACCGCCACCAATCCGCGATCCCATCGGCATCGCTGAACACGTCCGCGATCTTGCGCACTTGTATGCCGGAAACACGCGCATTATCCACTACTGACGTGAAAAGGACCTGCAAGGATGAATTGGTCACTACATTTGTGAAGACCAATGTAAGCGGGATATTCATTCCGCCCGCGGTTGCAAAAATGTCGAAATTGGTCAGCACCTGTCTTCCCTGGATGAAAACGTTGAATTTCCGTTCGCCCGGCCCGGTCCAATACGTCTCAGCCTCTAAAAAGGTGATTTCATAAATGCCTGCCGGACAATCAAATTGATAAATGCAACTGCCGCTCCCGGCATACCGCTCATACCGATAAAGGGACTGCGCCGCGAGGCACACTCCGCTTATGTTGTTGGACAAAAAACCAACGTTGCCGCCCAAAAAACCAAAGCCCCCAAAATTATACGCCATGTCCTTCAGCCAGACATTGCTATCGCAATTGGTCACGTTGCCAGGGTTTCCCCCGCTCAGGCGCAGCAAATAATCGCCGGGCACGTTAAAAAATCGGACACTGGCGGAATTGGTGGGGGAAATATTGCCTGAAGTATCGGTGGCGCGCGCATTGACCAGGTGTGGACCGTTAAGAAAATTGGAACTGTTCAGGTTTAGGTTCCAGGAATTTGTGCCGTTAGCGACTGTCCAAACACCATTGTCTAATTGTATCTCAACTTTTTGCACCGCTGTATCATCGCTGGCAGTCCCGGAAATCTGCAGATTGTTGGAGATCACCGATCCAATGGCCGGTGTCAGCAAAAGAATGGTTGGTCGCGATACATCGGTGACTCCTGCCGTATGAAATTGCATCTGATACGGCGCAAACATGGCATTGCTGGAAACATCTGTCGCGGAATTGGTGACCAGCACCACGATATTCGTGAGCCGGGGAAATCCGGAGCCACTGGCGGTAAACGTCATGAGATCATGCGCCGCTGACCAATTGAACGCGCCCGTCACCGCAGGCGCAGTGCTGAACGCAGCCTGGACTCTGTTCGTATCCATCGCCGAGCTGAATTGAAGAACGATGGAGGACGTCGTGGGCACGCTGACCGCATCGTGCGCAGGAAAATTACTGATGACCACCGGGTCGAGCGGCCGCCAGTCTGATTGCTCCACAAAAATTTTCGCGCTGGTTCCCGGCATGGTGATTTGCGGGGTCATGGGCCCGGTCGCAACCGTCAAAATCTCGTTCGTGTCGAACAAATTGACGATCTGCGTTCCAGCGGTGAAAACGGTCGACCGATTCGCCAATGTTTGCGTGGAAGTGGATGTGTTCAAAACCACGAAAACCTCTTGCGTCGTTCCCGCCCCGGTCGCCAACCGGCGCGCATAGGCAAATAACCCGGGACTGTCCGGGTCGTTCCACTTGTTGACATGGCTGCCTAGCCGTAGCGCGGGATAGAGGCGGCGGAAATTATTCAGCTCCGCCGTCAGAAGAAACAAAGGATGCGTCATATTGAAACTATCCACCCCGCCGGGCCCGTCTTTGAATTGGCCGGCGAACATATCTTCGCGGTTGAACGGATCGGTCGGGCCATTAAAGCCTTGTTCCGTCCCGTAATACAGGGTCGGAATACCACGCCCGGTGAAAAGGAACGTGAGTGCGACTTGCAGCCGATTGGTTGTCGCGCCGCCTATGCTTAAAAAACGCGGCTGATCGTGATTATCGAGAAACGTCACCAGCCGCATCTGTGAATTGGTATCGTAATCCGTGGCGATGGCGTTGTAATGATCCTCGATCTGTTTCGTGTTGCCGGTCGCGGAGGCAAACACGTTGTTGACCAGAAAATAGAGAGGATAGTCCAACACCGAATCCTGTTTGAACGGACCGCCGCCGATCGTGCCGGTATAAGAACCGCATTTCACATCATCGTCAATGACTTCGCCGAACATGAAGAAGTTCGGCAGGCCATTCGTCGCGGCATACGCATGCACGATCGGGCACCAGGTCTGCCAGAAGCCCATGTCCACGTGCTTCGTCGTATCGATACGGAACCCATCGAATCCCTGCGAGATCCAATAATTATAGATCGCTGCCATGTTCGTGCGGACGTAATCGCTTTCGGTCCGAAAATCGTCCAACCCGCTCAGCTCCCCGTAAACGACCTGCGTATCATCGTTAAAATTGGTCACCACCCCGTTGTTGTGGAAATAATTCGTGAGCGCATTGTTGAAAGAATTATAGATGAGATTGAAGCTGTCAAAGGGCGCCGCGAAAGTTTTCGAACTATTGCGATATTTGATTACGTATCCCCCGGGCGGAGGGCGAAAATTTGAGTAGCCTGCGTCTGAGCTGTTGATCAGGTCCCCACCGTGATTGACCACGATGTCATCAATGACCAGCAACCCGCGTGCGTGCGCCGCCTGGATCAGGTGCTGGAGATCAGCCAGCGTACCCCAGTGCGGGTCAACCTTGTAAAAATCGCGCGCGGCGTAACCGTGGAATTCGCCATTCGCATTCAGCACCACCGGGGAGATCCAGATGGCCGTCGCTCCCAATGCCTTGATGTAATCCAGCTTTTGCTCGACGCCTTTGAAATCGCCGCCATGCACTGAAGTCCCGCTGTGGCCAGCTGGGTCGTAATTGCCATCTGCGTTATTGTTTGAGACATCACCATCGTAAAAACGGTCGGTGATGATCTGATAAATGCTTTGCCCCTGCCAGAAGGCGTTGGAAACGTTTTGAGCGCGGGCCGGGGTCGAAAAAAGCGCGACCATCGTAGCGAGCCAGGCAACTGCGAAGCCGACCCGTTTGGGCAGGAGAAGCTCGATCATTTCGCCTGCGTGTCTAAAATCACCGTGACATTGCGGATGGCATCGCCATTGGTTTTTTCCGCAGGCACAGTCCGGTCGGCCTTGATCATGACGGTGAAATAATGGGTGACCGGATCATATTGGACATCATCGTCTTCTCCATACACCACCGTCGCTTTCGGGCGCGACGATGCGTACCCGTGTAACACCACCGATTTCTCATTTGCTGCCAGCACTACTCCCACCGTCAACTTGCCTGATTCGTCCCGCAATGAGGTGATCCGTTGTTTGCCCGTTCCGACAAACTTGTTTTTGTCGCCCAGGAATGCGATGCCGCTTTTGCCGATGGGTGCCACCACATAGAACGCCGACGCATCTTTGTCCAAAGGTGCGGAAAACAAGCTTTTGTTCGGCAACAATTTCCCCGTGTCGGCAAAATAATCGTAAACATATGCCGGCCCATTTACGGCCAGGTCGCCGGACGTGAAATGTATTTCGTCCTTCGGGGTGTTGGGCCGGTTGAAAGCGAAGACATAGGCGGTCTTGATTCCGTCACGTTCGGTATAGGTGCTGGACGTCAGCGGCGTCAGGTTCTTTTTCGCATCATCAATATAACTGCGGTCCAGCGGCACGATGGACACGTCAGGCTTGACGATCACCCCATCGGCACGGACGGCCTGGAACAGGTTGGTTTTGTTTTCGGCCCCGATGGCGTCGCCCGTGCCGACCGGTCCAGCCGAAAGAGTCGAGAGCAATACGTTATTGATCTCCGTGCTCATATAAACATCGGCCCACGGCCAGATACCCATGGAAGCGGCGAGCCGTGACGTGTAGAGAAAATTATTCCAATGATTGGGATTGAACCGGTCACCACTCGTGCGGATCGTCGTCAAATTCCCGTACCGGCTGCCTTGCATAAAATAACAGGGATAGGGCATGCAATATTGCACGGTGATTCCCTTCTCCTCGCACGCACGCGCCATGTTGTCGAGAAACGCCTCGCCGGCTAGCACATTGCTTCCGAAAGCCGGCGAATAGGTGTAGATGCGGTCCAGCCAATCCTGTTCGTAGGTGACAATCCCGGAAGCTTTCATGTAATCAGCGATGCTGTCCCACCATTTGGGATCCACTGCGGCGACACCGGAAATCTTGTAAAGTTGATGATAAGGACTGGCCGGATCAATCCAGCGATTGTGCGTGATCAGCGGCAGATTTATCGCCTTTTGAAACGTATCCAGGCCATTGGGGAAAAGATCGGTATGTGCTTTGTATTCCAACAGGCCGCCGTACCGGTTCCATTCACCTGCCGGCAGCTTGTTCGCCTTCTTCTCTTTTCCCTGCTTGCCATCGGGATCAGTGGTGGTCTTGTAATACCACCAGGAATCCAATTGCATATATCGGATGGGAATCTCCTCATGGCGATAGTGCTCAACCAATGATTGAAGCGTATTGGCGTATCCTTTGTCCGCATCGTAATTGTAATAGTAAGTCGCGCCATTGTCCGTCCAGTAACCCAGATACTTCAGAACGGCGTCAGCGTCATAAGCCGGTCGTTTAGACCCTTGCAGGTCGATCAACGCGCGACCCCAGAGGTCCCAGGTCTTATTAATGCCCGACCCGAAGGCCATCACGGTTTGTTGCGTGAAACCTGATGGAATATCTCGCAGCGCAGGATTGAATCCACTGGCGATCTGCTTCCGGCCATCTCCAATCATGCTGGCGACCATGAAATGCGACGCAGGCGAAATGACCACCGCACGGGCTTGATCGTCAAACAACATCCAGGGTGTCGAAATCTCATTGGTGCCAAAATTGGGCGGCGCAAACTCGTGATGCCCGTAACTGAAGATGTGCAGCTTACCAGGCAGGTTTTTGAAGTCCGGAAAAGCTGCGGGAGGCAGTTCAGCGGCCATTCGGCAAGTCTGTGAGAAAAGCGCCAAAGACTCGTCGTCGTAGAGCCGGATCTCGCCGGTCATCGGCATCTGCCCGTTATGCCATGCAAAGGTGATCAGCTCGTACTCACCGATGCTGTCATGGCCCTTGCTTTTGGCAACGTTGTCCAAAGCAACACCAAGGGTCCCGCCAAAAGTCCAACCCGATTCTTTCGAAACAATTTGATAGTCTCCTCTTTTGGCGTCCACCTTCACGGTTAAACCATTTTTCGGCATGGGGTCGGTGACAACAGACGCGTCAAGCTCACCCAGCGACAGCACTGCTAAGCTCACCGCACCTAAAAATCGGGCCGTGTTATTGGATAAAATGGAAGAAAAAAGGGACATCAGGGTTGAATGTTAAATTCCTTGGGGTTTGGGGGAGTCATGACTTACGCCGCCGCGCTGCAACAAATGTTGCCGCGCCAAATAGGCCGACCAGCGACAAAATGGCTGGTTCCGGAATCACCTCGGTCGTATAGGTCGCAAAACTTGTCTGATCAAAAGGGATGAATCCCTTGAGCGCACTGTTGGTCGCCGAAAACGTGGGGTCAACCATGATGTTCCCCGCAATGGCTTCGGAAGAGCGATTGCCGGAAGTGGAATCGAAAGTTCCAAAGAGGGCGAAGCTTTGGCCGGCGCCGATCGTCAACCCGATATTCGTCACGCTGAACGAAAATGTGTAAACCGCCGCATTGCTGTTGCCGATCGGGGAGAGATTGACATTTTTGATAAAAGGCATGCTGTTTGCCGCCCCATTTGCCAATTGCCAAAGACCACCGAAATTACCCCCACCGCCATTGTTAAAGGGTTCGAGGGAAATAGCATAGTCAGGCAGAAAGCCGCTCACAAAGGTCAGCGGACTCTGTGAGGCGGTCGTGGAGTAACCAGAAATAGCTTTACGATTCCCGTCTCCGGTGTCCTTAAAGCCGGAATTATTGGCAAATCCACCGGCGACCGAATCGATATAAATGGTTAGCGAGTTGTTCAAAAGCGCGCCCGTGACAGTGCCTTTTGTGAAGCTGCCGAAGATGTTAGTCCCATCGTCCGTCAGGGTTAAACTGCCACCGCCGACACCTCCGTTGAATGCGCCCTGTGTGGCCCCACTCGTTACACCATTTCCTAGAAATGTATCCGCGCTCACATTTGAATAACCTGCTACAAGAACGAGAAGGAATGCGATCGCTGGTCTAATTGGGATTTTCATTGAATTTATGGGGTTTAAGTCTGATTTCTGAGTTCTTTGGGAAAAAAAGTCGGTCAGTAGATATCACTGCAAAGCAGTGGTTCGGTCCTGTAGCCACTGCAAATCGGTATAGGGAGACGTGGCAGGTATGGCGGCATGGCTGGCCAAATGTTTTACAGGAATGTTTGCGATGGCAGGGTCGGTCCATTTCTTGATTTCCGCATGCCCGTCCGCGAATGACAGACAACCGCTCTGCCCATGGTTGCTGGCGGGCCAGTCCGACCACTGGTTGTCTCCGTCTTTCATGTCCACATGAAAGAGCGCGTCGTTGATCGAATCAGGATGCTCGTCGATGAAGACCCATGTAGAAGCAGGACCGGGCACTTTCACGTCCGATAATTTTCGATAAATCCTATAGTTCGGCGGATTATATTGATTCATGACCGTTTGCCCATTGGGGTCGGACCCCGTGTCGGGGTTCATCTGGCCATTCATCGAAATGCTTCGGACGCGCGGCCCTTGGGAGCCCATAGACGTATCTCCGGGGCATTTATAAATCGTCACAACCCCACCGCAAAAAGGGGCCAGCAAACCATTTGCCAGCAGGGAAATATCGTAATTTTGCGTGTTAGGTGGTGAGGGCGGAAAATCCCATTTCAGGACGTCGTTGACCCAGCCGACCGTCCCGCCGTTGATTGCGACATTGCTGGCATTTACCACCAGGTTGTCGTCGTTATCGTCGGCGAAGAGCAACCAAGCATAGGTCATCTGTTTCTGGTTGCTGATACAATTGATCGCTTTTGCTTTCATTTTGGATCTGGCCAACGCCGGCAGAATCATCGAGGCCAGGATGGCAATGATGGCGATGACCACCAGTAATTCGATTAATGTGAAACCTGATTTTCGCGGAGTACCGCTTCCGGTAGAGATAGACTTGCGACCCTCTTCTAGACGATAGGGCCGGTGCATTGATTGACGCAGGTTCATTGATGGTAACTATGCGCGCAGCTACAAAACGGTGCCAGCCCCCAAAAACTGTGGAAAGCGCCGCCCGACCCGCTACACCATCAGGGGGTTTTTCGCCGGTTAAGGTACTTTAACGCCGCCTGCGTGCGCGAACGCACATGTAGTTTGCTATAGATATGGCGAAGATGCCACGTGGCCGTCTCGATGCTAATGGATAGTTTGTCGGCAATCTCTTTATTGCTGCATCCCTGCGACAACAATTCCAGCACCTCCTGTTCGCGGCGGGAAAGATTATGTTCCTCCATCGTTGGCGAAACCGGTTCGCGAAAAGCCCCTAGAACCTTGCGGGCGATCTCGCCCGACATCGGCACCCCGCCGGAATGAACCTCTCGAATGGCCTGCAATATCCGTTCGGGGGGCGAGCGTTTAAGGATGTAGCCGCTGGCACCGGCCCGCAACGCGTTGAAGACCTTTTCCGTGTCCCCATAGACCGTGATCATGATCACCTGTACCTCCGGCAGCAACTCTTTCATGCGCACCGTGCATTCAATGCCTGAAAGATTTGGCAGATTGATGTCCATCAGGATGACTGCCGGGGCGATTTTCGGCAGTACGCTCAAGGCCGTCTCAGCGCTGTCGCAGGTCGCCACACAGAAAAACTCGGCCGACGATTTCAACAGCCACTCCAGGCTTTCCCGGATGCCCTTGTCATCTTCCACGACAGCCACGGTGATCATTTTTGTTTTCATCGATCCAAATTATATCTCAGGATGCCAGGCGCAGACTCAAGCTGATGGAAACACCGCCGGCCGGGCGATTGACAATGTCGCACCCTCCGCCGATCTGCGCCATCCTCTGGCGCAGATTGATCAGGCCATTGGAATCTTCCCCCACGATCTCCGGCAGACCGCGCCCATTGTCTTCAATGCAGATGAGCAGCAATTTTTTATCATCTAAAGAAATTTTTACGCGGGCCTCGGTCGCTTTGGAATACTTAGCGATATTGGTCAATGCTTCCTCGCACGCGAGAAAAAGGTTATGGCGCTGTTCCGAATTCAGCGGGTGGTCCGGTTCGGCTTCTTCGATTTCCAGCCGGCACCGGATCGAAGTCAGCTCTAGAAAACTTTGCGCGTAACGGCCGATATACCCGCCCAGGGAATTTACCGAATCGTTGTGCGGGTTCACCGCCCAGACAATCTCATCTAATGCCATGACCATGCTATGGCACCGTTGGATAATCCGTTCCAAAGCCTCTGGCTTGCGCTCCGGAAATCTTTCCGGATCCTGGAGCATTGCGCCCAGCAGCCCGATCTCCGTCAGGCCCGCGCCCAGATCGTCGTGCAGATCCTGAGCGATGCGCGTTCGCTCACGTTCCAGTTCATGCTGCCGTCTCAACTGCTCCATGCGGCGACGCATTCGCTGGCGCATCGCCATCGCTACCATGACCGATAATCCCAGCAACACCAGCAACGCAACACCACCCCGGAACCAGATTGTCTGGTAATAATATGGCTGGACGATCACCGCAAAAAAAACCCCGTTTTTGCTGTCGATGCCGTCGCTATTCCAGGCGACAACATGGAAGATATATTTACCTGGCGGAACGTGCCGATAGCTCGCTTTTTTATCCATAACGGCGTCGCTCCAGCCCGTTTCCAGTCCTTCCAGCTTGGATTTAAAGCGCACGCGCGAAGGAGAACCCAGACTCAAACCGGTGAAACGAAATTCCAAATCCCCGCGACCAGGACCCACCTTGATCGCAGGCGGTGACGCCGACGGGTCATCTTCTCCATTGCTTTCGGAAGATGTCAACACGGCGCCGACGTGGTCGGGCCACACCTTTTTATCGTCCACTCGCAATTCTTCCAGCGCCACTGAGGGCGGTCGCAGATTCAGGCGGAATTGCTCCGGCCTGACGGCGGCAACCCCGCTGGCCATCGCAAAGAACAAGGTCCCATCGTGCCCACGCCAGCAATTCGGCTGAAAAATTATGGAACTGCCGATCGTCAATAATCCGTCAGATTGTCCATAAACGCTGACCGGCAATTGCTCCAGCTCGCCGCGTTCAAATCGATTCATCGCCGCACTGAAGATGCGCGCAATCCCGGCGCGCGTGCCGAGCCATAGATTTCCATGAGCATCTCCCAGCACCTGCTCGATGCTGTCCGATGGCAAGCCGTCTTTGGTCGTGTACCGGCGAAACCTGCCGTTGTTCCAGTGGAGCAACCCACCCTGCTCCGTCCCGGCCCATAAACCACCATCTGGATCTGCCCATAACGCCCAGATCCGCCCCAGTGAATTTTGATCCGGGGGAGCCACTGGGACAAATTGTTTGCCGTCCCAACGCAACAGAGAGCCCGCCAGTGTGCCGGCCCAGATGGTTCCATCCGCCGCTTCAGCCAGCGCAGTCGGATGTTCTCCCACGGTCTGCGCAGTGTATTCAACGGTAGTGTTTCCGTTTGTTACGCTCACGATGGACCAAAGTGTGCCCACCCACAGTCGCCCGTCACGGCCCTGCAACAACAGGCGAGGATAGCCTTGTGACTGCGGCTGTACCTGCAATTGGGCCGGCGTTGCGATCCGGCTCATCTGCCCTGTCTCGCACAACAACAGCCCAACGCCCTGCGCTCCGATCCACACCCGCCCTTGTGCATCCGGAGCAACACAACTGTCCTGCGCGCGGGCGATTTTCGTCAGCGTCAGGTTCGTATAATTTCCATTCTCATAGCAACCAACCGTGCCGCTGTGTGTCCCTATCCAAACTCTTCCCTGAACGTCTTCACATACTGTATTAATCAAGCTGTCGTTAAGCTTCTCATCCTGGCCGATCGCCCGGAAAAGCCGGCGGCGCACCTGTACCAACCCGCCACGCTCATAGCCCGTCCAGGTGTTTCCATCGTGATCCTGATACGCCCAATGGATAGTGTTGCTGGGCAGCCCATCGCGCGTTGTCAGCCGGTGAAAGGTTCCGTCGGGCAACACATGGATCAATCCAAGGTCACCCGCAGATGACCACAAACCTCCTTCGTCATCTCCATGAAGAAAACGCAATGAGATGAGTTTGCCCATCTCCCGGTTCCAACCCTCGGACTCGGCGCTCCAACGCCGCCCGTCGCAATGCCGCATCCGGCCGTTGGCTTCCACCCAAAGATCATTGTCACCCGTGGGTACGATTCGTTTTACGTTCAGAACGTCTTCCCCATTGGTCGGTGTTTTCACTTCAAAATGATCCGTCTGCCACTCAGCCACGCAACGATCCGTTCCCGCCCAAATATGGCCTGATGCATCCGCAACCAGCACCCCGAGTTGCTGGCCTTCCAGCCCGGCAATATTCGTGAGCGTCTTGATTTCCCGGCCGTCCCAGACTCCGATTTCATGGTCACTGCGCCGATACCACACGTGACCATCCGCATCAGCACAAGGTGGTGTTTGCGGAACGTCACCTGACAGGTTTACCGTTTCCCAATCCCACTTTTCGCCGTGTTTATTCCCGGACAACAATTTTTTTTGGTTGTCATAGACAAAAACGACTTTCCCGGGCGCAGACCACAGCAAGCGGTCCGGCTCGTTGGTGCTGGTGAAAGTCGAATGGAAGCCTTGCCTGTCCCAGGTGGTCATGCCACCGTCATAGATGCTGATCCAAAGCGTACCTGCCTTGTCCACCATCAATCTCGGCAATCCCCACTTCAACGAAAACTCGGGCGTATTGGCGGAATTAAAACTGACGAAACGCGTGCCATCGAACCGCAACACACTGCCGAAAACCGTGCCGATCCACAAATATCCCTCCGGCGTCTGGGCCACGTCCGTCACCGAGCCTTCCATAAAGCCATCAACTGCGCCCCAGACCTTGACGGTATAATATTGGCCCGTGAAATCACCATCATCCGCGCGCGCGGGAATCGATAACCCCAAAATGGAGAACACCCAAAAATATAAAATCGTTTTGGGAAGTTTAACCAAAAAAAACCGCAACGAACCGGCTCCCGCCGCAATCCTGCGGCAGCTCACAAACAAGCGAGGCAATGCTCCGTTTTTTTTGGGCGACGAAATTTGCATTCAACATTGCGGGATGACTGGTTCCTATTAGGAATAATGGAACCTGTGGCTTCCGACCACGTAAAAATCGATTCCCACAGGTTTTGGGGGCTAGGCATATTTCAAACCCCGCTTATAGTCACAAGCATTCCATCAAAGCCTTTGGGTGCAAACAGTCGTAAAATTGAAAATTGAATTAACGTCGTTATATGGCCTTGTGATCATTCACCAGGCGCTGATGCTCCGTTCGACTATATTGGTATGATTCCAACCAAACACCATCTGTTGATTTCCAGTCCCAAGGCCATCCCTCGTCATTCCTGGCCACATGGCATTTCCGCATCAATCCGTTAAACCATCCCGTATATGAAATTGTTCCAATCCGTATTAAACGTCGCATCCATAATCCGCACCACCGTTTTAGGGACGATTCTCTTAGCGGGTTCCGCCCGTGCCCAACAGGTTGCTTACGATGATGCCGGAAATTATCTGACCAGCGCCAGTTGGGTCTCCGGTGCCAATCAGGGATTTGGTTTCACTCCGTGGGTCATCCTCACCAATAGCACCGGAGATGGACTTTCCCAATTCCACGGCACTTATGTCACCGCCGCGCCAGTTTTCCCCGCGTTTGCCAACGCTTCCATCACGAATGTCGCTGGCGTGACATATACGAACGTCTGGGGCATTTTTGCCAACGGAACCAATGGTATCAATGAAACCACCGCATACCGTGGCTTCGCCAGCCCATTGGGAACTAACACCTTTAAACTTCAATGGGGGGCAAAAGGTGCCGGAAGCACAAAGCTCTCAGACAACAGCACAGCGCACGGCTGGTGCGGCTTTAGTTTGCGGAACGGAAACGCGACCAATTCTGCGGATGATTTTCAGAGCGGCGTACGACTCTACGTCTATTTCCTTGATGGCAATATTCCTTCCACAATTTGGGTCTGGGATGGTGTGGGTGACCAGGTGCATTCGATTCCGGGAACTTCTTTCAGCGATCTGGGACGCAACAATATCACCAACGCCATCGAAGCAGAAGTCACGGTTGGCCCGGATGGCAATACCTATCATTTGATCTTAAAGGATTGTGTCGTTGGCAAGACGCTCGCCACTTATGACAGCACTTTGTTGGGATCAGGAACCATTGACAGCGTGGCGCTCTTTTGTCAGGAAACCACTGGCGACCAGGTTTATAACCGGATGCAGATCACCGTGCCCCGCATCCCCCCAACGATTTCAAACGTGCTGCCCGCCGATGGCTCCCTTTATCTCGATCCCAGCGCCAATAACTTTTCCTTCGAGGTCGATTCGTTCTCATCCACTGTCACCAGCGGACTGGTGAACGTTTATCTGAACGGTGTCCTGAAATCGGGTATTACTTACAACACGGCAAGCCCCACCAACAAGTTGCTGGCGAATTTCACCTCACCTCTGGCGCCTGATACGTTCTATTATTATACGATCGCCGCGCAGGATGCGAACGGCGATGTGGTGAGTAATATCTATACCTTCAATACATTCCGGACGAATGACCTCTACATTGATGCTTACGATTACAATTTTGTTAACGGTCAATTCATCAACAGCATCACACCGAGTAACAGCTATGCCGGCCTTTTCGGAACCAATGGAGTCGATTATTTTGAAACGGATCTTGCCGGGACCAATAACCTTTATCGCCCCGGGGACTTTCCGCAGGTCATCAGTCTAGCCACCGATATCACCGGTGATCCAGTGGATCACGCGGGTCTTCGACTAAACGGGTTCACCGCGTATAACATCGGTTTCACCGATATCGGCGAATGGGAGAATTATACACGCGTAGTGCCAGTGGCCACGAACTACAGCATTTATGCACGGGCGGCGAGCGCAGGAGGCGGCCAGTTTGAGATTGAAAAATTGACCAACTCAGTTGCGACCACGACCAACCAGCCGTTAATTGCCCTGGGTCATGTTAATGTTCCAAACACCGGTGGTAGCAGGGTCTATAGCGGCCAATTGATACCGCTTACCGATATCTACGGCAATACCGTCGTGATGCCACTTTCTGGAACCAATACCATTCGTACTACGGCCATCTCCAGCCGCGGTTATAATCTGGAGTATCTCGTCGTTGTGGCCGTCACCAACTCGGACGTTCTCAGGCCTTATATCTCCACAGCTTCCCCGGGCCCCAATGCCAGTGGTGTTGGCTTGGCCACTCCGATCACCTTTACCATCGCCAACCGGCAGACGTTTGTGAATGCGCCCACCATCAAGCTCTTCACGAATTCCGTTCAGGTCACCTCGCCTTATACGTTCAACACCAATGCTTCCGGCGCGGTCGTGACGTATAATTTGACCGCCAACCGGCAGCCAAATGTTACCAATTCAATCACTGTTATCTTTACTGACAACACCGGCGCCAACGTGACCAATTCCTGGATCTTCGTTACCGGCACTGTCGGTGGTGCACTGGGTAGCGGCAACTGGTCCGGTGGCGGCGGGTTAGACCTGAACTGGTCGACGGCAGCCAATTGGATCGGCGGCACACCCGGGCCCGGCTTCAACGCATCATTTACCAGCCTGGCGGCAACCACCACTTTCATGACGAATAATATCGTCTCAACGAATGTCACTATCCAGGGACTGTTTTATGCCACGAATAACAGTGGTTATCATACGACCTTAATCACTGACGGCGTGACGCTGACCGTAACCAACGGAACTACCGGCGGCGCCACCGCAATCTTTCAAGTCGGCGGCGCTGTTGGCGGAGATAATGTCTTCAATAAACCAGTCACCAACACCATCACCGGTGGCAATGGAACACTTCTCATATTGGGCAATCCCATCAGCAGTGGTCTGGTAAACAATCTTAATTTCCAGGTCCGCCAAAATGAAAGCGGCACCATCCCCAACCTGACGACGCTGGATATGTCTGGCCTGGGCACATTGGTCGCAACGGTCGGTAAATTCTATGTTGCCCAGGGCGGCTCCGCCGCGAACCAGACCAACAGTAGCGCCTGCGTTTATCTCGCCATGACGAATATCATGACCATGACCCGGCCCAACCCGGGTCAATTCGAGGTGGGTGATAGCAGCGGCGGACCTTTCGTTCTGCCCGGCAGCACGCTGAATTTCGGCATCACCAACGCCTTCTATGCGGACACCATCCGGTTCGGCAAGAACAAAGCAACGAACAACCTGATCCGTTTCAATCCTGCCTTTACGAACCTGACCACACCCACCTTCTTCCTCCGTGGCACAAACGGTGGTTCCACCCGGACGACGACCTGGACCATCGCGGATGCTGACACCGAAGCCACTGTGCCGGTTTTTGTTTCTGCCAATGTGGATCTGAGCGGCGGGAAACTGAATGCGCTGGTCAATACCGTGATCATTGGCCGCGGCGCGACAACCGCAACTGACACTGGATTCGCTCAAGGAACCCTATCAATCACCGCTGGCACCCTCGATGTAAACACCTTGCAGATCGGTGTGCAACGCGCCGTCAACACCGCTTCCGTGACTGCATCCGTGAACATCAGCGGCACTGCTACACTGATTAGCACAAATATAATTGTGGCCCAGGGTGCAGGCGGAAGTGGGCCGACCG